>ENA-UOOM01000215-UOOM01000215.1-fermentation-metagenome-genome-assembly--contig:-NODE-215-length-71933-cov-8.814408_pt1 | contig 71933 bp, 75 predicted proteins | sample MGYA00245781_ERZ724031 | MGnify/ENA primary metagenome ERZ724031 (study PRJEB28704, sample SAMN03018317) | fermentation metagenome | biome: anthropogenic terrestrial biome; feature: soil; material...
TCTTTTACCTGTCCGATCTTTCTTCCGTCCACAATAGAAAAGACAGGCAGGCCAAGGGATAACATTCATAGGGATATGATGTGAACCCCTATGGCAAACAGGTACGGAAAAGCATAGCCGGACAGGAAAATTCCTGTCCGGCTATGCTTTTATCAATGCTTGTGGTTACGTTGTTTTAATATCTGCGGGATACGGAACAAGAGATATCAGAGGAAATGACATCGGAGAGTTAATCTCTGTGTAAAAGGCGGTGTCATTTCTGTCGGAAAGAAAGATATTCTCCTTGTAAAGCTGAGCGCGTCAAGCTTGCCGCCGAGCGGAAACGGCTTGATGTGGATTATGCCAATTTGAAAAACGGGGTCAAAGAAGCCGAGCAAATCCGGCGCAGTGTTTATAGCATCATGCGGCAGGAACAGCGGGGGCAGCAGCCGCGCAGGGGGCAGGGTATAGACAGAGAATCAAGCTTCATACCGAATAACGGGGCAAAAATCTCGGCCCCGTTGTTTGGTATTTCTCTGGCTTTTAAGTCAGAGCAACATTGAAAATATCAATATCCATGATCAGCTACAAACCATTCTGTTTCCGTATTTTGACGTACCAAAATAACGCTCCCATACAAGGGGGAAACCACACTTTTAATCTCGACGCAAAAAGTATCGAATGAACACTACGCCTAACAGGGCCACGATTCCCATGTACACATAGACCAAGAACAATTCTGCGGTGCCTATCCCGCCGCCCCAAGAAGCGTTTTCTGAATCGTCTTTGTACTGGCTCGTAACATCATTGCCATTCTTATCCAATAGTCTGATTTCGTCAATCATTAAGCGAACAATAGATTCGCCGTTTACCTCCAGTTCTTGCATCAACTCTTCCTGATCCATGATCCAGAGGAAATCCGCCTCTTTGACCTCATATGTCTTTGTAATAGGATATCTATCCACCCCATTGTAGTCATTCGCGGAGTATTGAATCTCCGCCGTGTAGATGTCACGGCAATTATATCCCGCCAGCATAAACAGACGCCAATCTGTGCCCTTGGGCGTCAGGCTTTCGCCGTATATCCCGCCAGTATATTGGGATGGGGAATAGGTTGCCTCTATTGTCCTGTATTTTCCGTTGATCCCCCGAACAAGATGGATGATTCCCCAAACGTTTTCTTCATTATCCGCCGTATAGAAAATAAAAAGATGTCTATTCTGTTCGGCCCATGAAACAGCTCTCAGCGGAGTTCCTGCTTTAACGCCATGGGTCATGGTGGAATTCTCCGGTTGCGGGATGTAATCCTCCACGGCGGCCAGCCGTCCGGCTGCGGTGTTTGCATAATGAAATTCTTGGTCATACAACCACCACATACATCCAAGAGCCACCACCGTAGCGAGGATTGCAGCAATCAGGCGGGTACGCTTTACACGTTTTAAAACATGCAAAGCGCGCTTTGGGGCCTTTTCAATCGGAACAGAAGTCCGCATATCGTTCTCAACGGCTTTACAGGAGGGGCATTTCTCCAAATGCTCTTTGACCAGAGCAGTTGTCTCGCTCTCGGTTAAGTCCTCGATATAAGCCGGAAGAAGATCTCTCACCACACAGCAGTTCAATTTATTCTCGATCATTCCGGTCACCTCCAATAATCTTTGCAAGCTCCTCCTTGCCGCGATAAAACCTCACACGAGCCCACACTTCGCTACGCCCAAGGATGTCTCCAATATCCCGAAAAGAGAAATCACCCGCTAACCGCAAGTGGATAACCTCACGGGTATCTGTGTCCAATTGCTGCATCGCTCGATAAAGGGTGAATCTGTTTTCCCTCACCTCGTAATCTTTTGCCAAATCATCAGGAGCAGCTATACCGGAAAGAAATTCTTCATCGATAATGGTGGTACGTTTGCGTCGCTCCAATTCCTTAAACCATAATCTTTTAGCGATAGCGCATAGCCAAACTTGGGGAGAAGATTCGCCGCGATATGTATTCATGCTTTTAAACGCCTGATAAAAGGTTTCTTGCGTCAGTTCTTCCGCTATATCTGCTTTGCCAATCAGCGAAAACAGATAGCGATAGACAATTTTGACGTGTTGTTCATAGAAATCTTCCCCTTTGTGGGTCACGGCTTTCACCTCCTATCGCTGGCACTATCTATTAGTTCTTTTGAGCGACAATTCGTTACATGGCATGATACATTTTTGAGAAAAATTTCAAGAAACCACGAAAAAAGTATAGCATAACCCTGGTGCTTTTAATCTGCTTTGCCAATCGGTCCAGAGACTGTCCCCGTGTGGCAAGGTCTGAATACAGCTCCGGAGCACCCTGGTCTGTGGTGTAAAAGAGAAAGTAAGTACGCGCAATCGAAAAGGCGTATTCCCATCCGGCGGCGTGGTACAGCTCCAGCTGCTCCGGCGTGGGCTCCGTCCCTATTTTCCCCCAGGGTTCCAGCCGGTACCGCGTGCCGGGCACGCCGTCCTTGGTAAAAGCGGCGTAGGCGCCAAGATGCGTCGGAAAAAGGCCGAGGTTGGTCGCCTCCTCCAGCCACCGCTCCAGGCCGGGGATATCGTAAAGGGATACGGGAAGTATTTTGAAAACGGTTTTCACAATTTGTCTCCTTATCCGCCCGTTTTGAGCGCATCCTTTGTCTTTTATAAATCTTGCAGCATCTGCGCGAAGCGTTGGAGAAATTCTTTCAGGTCTTGATCGCCCTGATAATCTGCACGAAGAACAATACCGCCTTGGCGCAAAACGAGGTAGCTTTCTCCGTCGCCTTGCAGCAGATAGGCTTCGTCCAGACCGCCAGTAAGCGGCAGAGCTTGATAGTCTGCATCTAAAATTCGATAATTACACCACTCCTGCACGCGTTTCTGTGCCAGCGTATCCATGGGATAGCGGTTAATGGACAAAATCAGGTGCGGAACATCGTTCATGTCGATGCCGCCATCGAAATGGGAATAGGCGCCATATTGCCGGAAATACCAGCTTTCCGGGTCGAGCAGGGTGCCTGCGTGGGAAATGTAGTTCATGTTATTCATATTGTCGCCGGTGAGGCGAAATTCCGGCCCTTCAATTTCGCTTAGCGTGACAAAATTGGAGGCGGACACGTCGGTCGCGTCATCACCCATGCCGGAAAACACTTGAACGGTGTTCAGCGCCACAGGAATTAAAATCGCAATGCCCGCCGCCAAAAGCCAGCCGGAGCGCGATAGTCTGCCCGCGCTTTTTCCGGCGCGGCAGCGGCGCAGGCACACAAGCCCCAGCAGATAGGAAAAATCCAGCAGGACAAGGCCCAGCATTGAAAGCAATAAGGGCAGCACCGGATATTTGCCGATGGTTTCCACCGGGAAATATCGCAGATGGGTCCAGCCGATGCTGCCCGGCCAGCCGCCGCTATAAAGCGCGAGCAGAAAGACGTTGAACGTCAGCAGCCCAAGCCCGCCAAGGAGCTTTTGTTTGAAAAAGCGCTTTAGCACATAGTCCAGCGCTTCGGAGTCGGTGTGGGCTTCCGCCTCCAGGCTCTCCGTTGCAAAGACAAAGTAATTGTTTCGAAACATGCCAAGATACCGCCAGCCGGCGTCCTCATATAATGCGTTCAGCTCAGCGTCTTCTTCGGCCCGGCCCAGTATCGGCTCCAGATGGAACTGCAGCACTTTGGGTTCCTCGCGGCAGAATAGAGTGAGCGGGCCGATGGTCATGGAAAAAAGAAGCCCCTCTGCCGCCATGCGCTCTAAGCAGTGCTCGATGGCGGAAATGTCATATCCGTTGACCTGCATCAGCTTCCAACAGCTTTTTTTACTCATAGTAGCACCTCCTCCCCATCCCGTAAGCACTTCCGTAAGCGTTCCAGCTCCTCCATATAGGTCTCTCTGCCTTTATCCGTCAGATGGTAAGTTCGCTTGCGGCCATCCACGGCGACCTCCTCAATCAGGCCGTCCTCCTGAAATTTTGCCAGTATCGTATAGAGCGTACCCGGGCCAAGCTGTACGCGGCCACCGGTGCGCCGGCTCACATATTCCGTAATATCAATGCCACACATATCCTGCTTCAAAAAGGCCATCAGCACATAAAACATGGGTTCCGTCAGCGGCCCGCGTACTTTGTTTTTCATTATGACCCCCCTCACGTTTCCAATATCGCTTTACGATATCGCATGTTGATATTATATTGCTTTTGTTTTTAGATGTCAATAAGAATAGAACGGCAGTATTGACGCAGGCGTATCGTACATTTTCAATTCTACCGCCTGTTTCGTTTCTGCCAAGTAAGTTCGCATCCCGACGCCTTTTGAAAAAAGAGGTCAAAAATACGCTGTCCACGGTTTTTCACCGAGTACAGCGTATTTTGTTTGTTGCCCAATCCCGTTTGAAAGATGCCGCAAGTTATTTTGAATGACTGTCTTCCGGACACCCGCCTAAAGTTATTGGAGGTTTATTTCTTATACCCTTTCTCAGCGGCCAATTCTCAAAATTACCTCTTGACTTTTATTAGCAAGGTTTATCTTGTAATATAAATCGCCATATTAACGGTTTTCATCAGGCAATATTTCCTTCAGCAATATATATCAAATTTTACCATAATAGAGCCGCTGCCTCAAGATTGAAAATTATAAACATTTCGTAATTGCTTCTGCAAGCGGGTTGTGGTATGTTGTGTTGCTGAGGGCCGGAGCTTCTCAAATAAGGGAAAAGGAGTCAGCCATGCAACACGATGAAATATTAGAAATGGTTATCACGGAGCTAACAGAGCGAGGTTACAAACAGCAGCGCAACGAGAATCCAGAGGTCGATGATTTGGTACTTCGGAGGATTGAACTCAGCCAGCAGGTTAAGGAATGTGTTTCATCGCTTAGCCAAGAGGCACAGGATACCTTAGAGGAATACCATAATACGATGGATATTCTCTCCGGCCACCAAATTAAATACCTGTATCTGCAGGGAGCAAAAGACTGCGTCTCCTTGCTCCAGGAATTGGGCGTGATTCGATAAAAAGAATCCCGTCCATTTTTATTTTCTGAATCCGGCAGAAGCGCCGTCTGGAAAACACGGGCGGTACTTCTGTTCGCTGTTCATAATATGATCCGTTTTTCTATTCCACATTTTCTGAAATTCTTGTCACCATGTCCTGGCCGCTGATTTCCCCGGCCTTGTATTCCTTTCGGGCTTTAGAGGCCATATCTGTCCATGCCTTGAACTGCTCCTCAGTCAGCTTGTTGGTCTGACGGTCGTTCTCCCAGGCATCCATGCGGTAGTACCTTGAGTACATGCGGTTGTAAATCTGCTGAAATTCCTGCAAATAGGTATCATCAGCAACTAACTTGTTAAATTTCTGCTTTGCCCCGATCTGCTTGCAGGTGCGCTTGCCTTTGTAAAGCCTGTCGCAGTAATCCCGTTTCCGTTTATCGATAAGAACAAAATATCGGTCACACAAGGCACAGCGTTTGACGCGGATGCCACGCTTAATCATTTCCATCAGCTCCAGATAAAGCATCTCCTCCAAACTTTGAATGGCGAAATACTGCCACATGCTCACGGCGTGCTCGCTGTCCTGATGGATATCTTGAAGAACCTTTTGTGTGTCAACCTTGCCGGGGTCATCAAATTGGATTACCTTGCCGGCATCAAACTTTCCGTTTGCCATGGGAGCGATTCCATACATCGACCGTAGAATGTATCGGGTGGAATCGGGGTGCAGGTTGCAGAACATGACATACCGCTCAGAAAGAGCGTACTCGATAAGCACCTCTGTATTCAGACACAGCTCCAGCGCCTCCCGGTAATGCCCTTGCAGGTTCAAGCTGTAGTGAAACAGAAAGGCTGCATAGCTGATTCTTTCTTCCTCAGTCCGTTCAGGATGATTAAAATTGCGCAGCAGCTCACCGTTTAAAAAGAAATGGGCATAACTGTGCTTGTCCTTCAGCAGATCAACCGCTTCCCAAAATCTTGTCTTGATATCTTCAAAACCGGCATTGGCAACCGCCATGGTTTCCAGTGCCTGTATTTTTTTCTGAACCTCAGAAAAGTCCAGCTCACAAAAATCAACAATGCCGGTTCCGATTTCCCCAATCTGATGAAAGGTCGAGTGCTCTGCATCATGACAGAAAAAAACATTCAGCAGATTGGTACTGTCCGGAAAGACCCTGGCAAAGGGATAGCTAAGCTCCATATCGCTCCTCCAGCAAAGAATAGATTTATGTAAAATAAAATTCTTTCGATTCACGGTATAAGCATACCACAAAATCCATTAGGATGAAAGCAGGAAAGGAGGAATCAAAAATGTCAAAGAAGTTAGAAACCATGGATGCGGAGACCCTGATGACCACGCCCCTGGAGCCGCTCAGATTTATTGTAAGCGGGCTCATTCCGCAGGGGCTGCACATCCTTGCAGGCTCTCCGAAAATCGGTAAGAGCTGGCTTGCCCTCTGGATTTGCCTGCAGGCGGCAAAGGGACAACCGGTCTGGAGCTTTGAAACCCGACAGTGCGAGGTGCTCTATCTCTGCCTGGAGGATAGCTTCGCCAGAATCCAAAGCAGGCTGTTTGAAATTACCGATGAAGCGCCGCTCAGTTTGCACTTTGCAATTATGAGCGATGCCATCGGAAACGGTCTTGAACTTCAGATTGAAGATTTCCTGAAGGAGCATCCCGGCACAGGGCTGATCGTCATTGATACGCTGCAAAAGGTTCGCAAAACAGTTTCCTCAAATGTAAATCCTTATGCCGCCGACTATGACGACATCAATGCCCTCAAGCAGATCGCGGATAAAAACAGGCTCGCCATCCTCTTGGTTCACCATCTGCGGAAAACCGCTGACAACGATCCGCTGAACATGATCTCCGGCACCACGGGAATTGCGGGCAGCGCGGACAGCAGTTTCATCTTGCAGAAAGAGAAAAGAACAGAAAATACCGCCACTCTTATCTGCACCGGCAGGGATATCGAAAGCCGGGAATTGTTCCTGGGATTTAACAGGGAGACTTTCCTCTGGGAACTGCTGCAGCCAGTGGAAATGGAAGAACTGAAAATACCCGATGAGATACTTCTTCTCTCTGATTTTATCAAATCCACTTCTGCTTTCACAGGAACGGCCACAGAGCTTGCGGAGCGGCTGAAGCTGATTGGCGGAACGGAATATCTCCCGGCGGTTTTAAAGAAGAAAATCATCCGCCACACGGATTTTCTGCAAAAGAACAAGATTGCCTATTCCGACAAACGCAGCTTTGAACGGCGGGAGTTTACCCTCCGCTATGACGGCAATGACGGTATGACGGCAGAAAACGCCCCCACAAATTTGCCGTCTTTGCCGTCACAGCCGTCAGTGTCGGACACATCGCCCCTTGTTGCCCCCTGTCCGCCCCTGTGTGGACTTTTGCGGGATGAGGCAGGGGAGTTGCACCAATGAGGCGGACGACGGCAATTGGGGCAGGTGTCGGGGACATTTGCGGATACAGAAAATGAATAAGCAGCGTGATGGGGCGTTGGATGCGAAATCCCTCCCTTTGGGAGGGGCAAGCAAAGCGTCCGGCTATACGCCGTCCACTTTAAGCGGGGCGCTGCCCCACACCCCAAGTCACGGAAAGGAGCGATTGCATGAAGAAAGAAAAGGACAAAACCTACGCATTCAGGATCAGTTCGGCTGACCTGAAGAAAATAAAATCCCAGGCAAAACGAGCGAAATTAACGGTTACGGATTACCTCACCGTCTGTGCTCTGGGTAAGGAAATTACAGTTATCGATGGTCTGGACAGCGTGCTTTCTGAGCTCAAGGCACAGGGCAGAAACCTCAATCAGCTTACCATACTCTCTCATCAAGGCAGAAGCTATCCCAGCCAGATCAAGAAGCTCACCGATGCTTACGGCGATATTTGCGCCGAGCTTAAAAAATTATTGGGGGTGATCTGATGGCAACTTTCACAAGAATCAAAGTCAAAAAGCAGTCCTGCGGCAGGATGCTTGGAGCACTTTCCTATGTGCTCCAGGGGCATAAAGTTGGCTTTGAGGGCGGCAGAGTGGAGAGCGGCATCAACTGTCTGCCCTGCACCAGCTACCTTGAAATGATGACTACCAAGGAGAAATTCAAGAAAACTGGCGATGTTTGCTTCTATCATTTCGTTCAATCCTTCTCGGATAAAGAAGAGATCACTCCATGGCAGGCAAATGAAGTTGCGCGGGAGATTACGGAAAAGCTGTTCTCCGATTATGAATGTGTCGTCGCGACCCACTGCGATACAGACAATCTCCACTCCCATATCATCGTCAATTCGGTCAGCTTTAAGGATGGAAAAAAGCTGCATCTGCCCCCTACCTCCATTCAAGAGATGCGGCAGGTCAATGATGAAATCTGTATAAAGCATGGCTTTTCTGTACTGGAGCCTTACGACAGCAGAAAGAAAAAGCGCAGACTCACCCCCGGAGAATACCGTGCCGCGGAGCGTGGTGAGAGCTGGAAGTTTGCGCTTATCAAAGCCATTGAGGAAGCCCTGCTTTACTCTCCGGACAAAGAAAGCTTTATTCAGAACATGGAATATGAAGGCTACTCTGTCCGATGGGATCACCACAAATATATCCTGTTTACCACGCCAGAGGGCAAAAGCTGCCGTGACCGCAGCCTGCATGACGACACTTATCTCAAAGAAACCCTCGAAAAGCTGTTCGCTTATCGCACCGAGCATGGCTTTGCTCCACTGACTCCTGAGCCGCCTGAAGGCTGGATTGGTCAGATGGAGAGGGCAGGCTCTCTCACCAATGACATCATCTCGCTGGGCAAGAATCTGGAGGGCACGGTCAATGTTCCTCCGCCCATCCCCCCGAATACTTGGACGGAGAGCAAGCAGCGCCAGCGGGAAATCCTTAAAAAGCTGGCTCAGGGACACAAGCTCCAGAGCGAGCAGGGACAGGAAATGAATTTAACCATGTAACCCGTAAGGGAGAAAGGGCACTTATGGACAGAGAAAAAATGATCGCGCGGCATTATGTAGAAACCGGGATTCTCGGTGCTTACGAAACCGCCGAGGTCATCCATGAGGAAGAAGAAAACGGAAAATATGCCCCCTGCTTCGATGATGCTACCGTGTTTTTTGATAAAAATCAGACCACAACTAGCCGCATTATGTGCATCGAGGGCAGGCGGTATCGCATCTGCTCGGTACTCCCTGCGGCAGGGCATACCCCCACGGACAAGATGCTTGCTCTCATCGACACAAGGTTTGAAAAAGAATCGCACAGTGCTTGAATTCAATAGATTTGCGGCATCTGTTACGGTATGATGTGTGGTACCGTACCGGTTTGCCGCAAGAAAGGAGAAAATGACGATGGCAAACCAAGAAAAATATACGATTTTATATGGCAGACTCAGCCAGGAGGATGATCTCAAGGGCGACTCTAACAGCATTCAGAACCAAAGACTGCTCCTTGAAAAATATGCAAAAGAAAACGGCTTCACCAATGTGAAATTCCTGTATGACGACGGTTACTCCGGAACTAACTTCAACCGTCCCTCGTGGAACGAACTGCTGGGTCTGATCGAACAGGATCAGGTGGAAACCCTGATCGTAAAGGATTATTGTGGGATAATGGGACTAAATCAGAAAGACCTTGAAAACAAGGCATTCTGGCTTAGTCCCTTCTTTTTTTGACCGAAAACAAAGGACTTCACAATAATTTACCAGCCGGAGGATGTGTCAAGGCACTCTTCCGGCAGAAGGAGGTATCATGAGAGCTTTCAAAGTCTTCTTGAAGGAGGTCGCGCTGCCACTCGGACTTGCGTTTTGTCTCGCAGCATTCTTCAAGTCGATCTACATGACAGACGGTGTATGCGACTTCTTCCTAATGTGGCTATGTGTCGGCTTACCATTCGGCATCCGAAGGATGTGCCTCTGGCTCGTCCCATTCGGTTTTGGAATTGCCGCAACAGTCGGCATACTCACACTTAACATTATCATCGGCGGTCTCATTGGAGGACTTGCCTTGATCATCGGGCTTCTGCTCGGTGTCGTTCACACCATCCGAGAAATCATCTAAACCATATTGTTAAATCTAAGAGGGTTTGTTTCATTCTCCATTTCGGAGTATGAGACAAGCCCTCTTTTTTTGTTGCCCAAAAGCTGGTGACTTCGATCTTGAAGGTGCTGCTTGCGGAAAGAAAGGAGTTAAGAAAATGAGCAAGATGTCCACCGGGAAGCTGCACGCTATCGAAGCTCTCATGCAGGATGTGCCCGGCTTTGATCACTTCGACAGCGGACACGAAGGCATCCTTCCTGAGTGCCGGAAGTGCCGCTTCCATCGTCCGTTCTGGAAATATCAGTCCTGCGTCTATGAGGAATGCCCATATTCCTCAAACGGTCTCTCCACTCGACGCAGCGATGCGAAGGAGAGTTGATCACATGGCTGTTTACCGCGTAAATAAAAACCGTGGGTACACCGTCATGGCGAACTACCATCTAAGAGACAAACGGCTCTCCCTCAAGTCTGTGGGACTGCTCTCAAAAATGCTCTCGTTCAACGACGGCTGGAAGTTCTCCACTCGTGGTCTCGCTGCCATCTGCAAGGAAGGACCCGATGCGATCCTATCTTCCCTACGGGAACTCGAGAGAAACGGTTATCTTGTCCGGCATCAGGAGAGAAACGCCAACGGCAGGATGGGCAGCATGGTCTTTGAGATATACGAAGAGCCACAGGAGGTATCACCGGACACGGGAAAACCGCAACCGGAAAATCCCGATACGGCAAATCCGGTTACGGAGAAACCGTGTACGGAAAACGCCGCACAAATAAATACTAATCAATTAATTACCCAAAAAAGAAATAACTCTCTTAGCAATTATCAATCTATCAATCTTGATGGGATGGATGCGATGGATGAAAGAGAGAGTTATAGAGAACTTATCAGAGACAATCTTGAGATTGACATACTCTCACAGGACAGCCGGTATGATACTGCCCGTGTGAATGAAATGGTGGAGATCATGCTTGACGCAGTATGCTCTACCAGCCCTACCATTCGGATCAATGGCGAGGATATGCCGCAGCAAGTGGTCAAATCTCGGTTTCTAAAGCTGGACAGCAGCCATATTGAGTATGTCCTTCAAGCTATGAACGATAATCCATCTGACATTCGGAACATCAGGGCATATATGCTTACGGCACTCTACAATGCGTCCCTGACGATGGATAACTACTACTCGGCTCTTGTCAATCGTGACTTCAACGGTGGAGGTGGCAAGCCCAAGGCGAAGTCCTACGATTATGAACATCCATACGAGCCGGGTGAAACACTCTGACAAAGGAAGGAGGTATCAAGCGTGACTATCATCTATCTTAGGGGTGTGCCACCTTAGCCTCGGCTCTCCCCACCAATTCCAAGAAAGGAGGTTCCCATGCAGGATGAAGTAAATACCAAAGTTGTTGCTATCGCTATCAAGGGCGGCAAGATCACCGGCGAAGTGCTGAACAAGGCTCTCAAGAAGTTCATTGAGGAAATTGAGAAGGCTCAAAAAACTGCCTCTCAACCGAAGACTTTTCGAGGTAAGCAGTCGATCAAGCATCTGGTCGAGCAAAATGCCGCTATCAGCAACATCGAAGTGACAGACGGAAACATCAAGTCCTTTGAGCGCACTGCCAAGAAATACGGGATTGACTACGCGCTCAAGAAGGACACATCTGAGCAGCCTCCGCGCTATCTCGTCTTTTTCAAGGGACGTGATGTGGATGTTATGACTCAGGCGTTCAAAGAATTCTCCGCAAAGTCTGTCAAGCAGAAAGACAAGCCTTCTCTGAGGAAGAAGCTCTCCCATGAGCAGCAGCGAGCTAAAAAGCAGCAGCGTGAGAAGGTCAAGGTCAAATCGAAGGATCGAGGCGCAGAGCTATGACAAAGAAAATCGACATCAAGCGTCTCATCCTTCTCAACCTCCCGTATGTGTTCGCGTTCTATTTTGTAAACAAAATCTCCACGGTTTTCCGATTGGCACCCGGCACCGAGATGATTGATAAGCTCACCGGTGGCTTTGCCAACTTCGGATCAGCCTTCGCTAATCCGCTGCCCAGCTTCAATCCGATTGACTTACTCATCGGTGTCGCAGCAGGAGCATTGCTCAAGCTGGCGGTCTACATGAAGGGTAAAAACCGCAAGAAGTTCCGTCAAGGCGAGGAATACGGATCTGCCCGTTGGGGCAAGCCGGAGGACATCAAGCCTTATGTGGACCCTGAGTTCTCTCAGAATGTGATCCTCACTCAGACGGAAGCCCTCACGATGAACAGCCGCCCGAAGCAGCCGAAATATGCCAGAAACAAAAATATCCTCGTCATCGGCGGCTCAGGCTCAGGTAAGACGCGCTTTTTCGTTAAGCCAAACCTGATGCAATGCCATTCTTCATATTGTGTCACCGATCCGAAAGGTACGATCCTCGTCGAATGCGGCAGAATGCTTGAGAAGAACGGCTATGTCATCAAATCGCTGAACACGATCAATTTCAAAAAGTCGATGCACTACAATCCCTTCGCCTACATCCGCAGTGAAAAAGACATCCTCAAGCTGGTCAATACAATTATCGTCAATACGAAGGGAGATGGCGATAAGTCCGGCGAGGACTTTTGGGTGAAGGCTGAAAAGCTCTACTACACTGCGCTCATCGGGTACATTTGGTACGAAGCACCGGAACACGAGAAAAACTTTACTACCTTGCTCGAAATGATCAATGCTTCGGAAGCCAGAGAGGATGACGAAACCTTCAAAAACCCGGTGGACATTATGTTTGATGAGCTGGAAGGCAGAGACCCGGATCACTTTGCAGTCAAGCAATACCGCAAATACAAGTTAGCGGCTGGCAAGACAGCTAAGTCGATCCTTATTTCCTGCGGCGCGAGACTTGCTCCGTTTGACATAGCTGAACTTAGAGAGCTGATGAGCTATGATGAGATGGAGCTTGATACCCTCGGAGATCGCAAAACAGCTCTCTTTGTCAATATCTCCGATACCGATGACACCTTCAATTTTGTCGTGGCTATCATGTACTCCCAGCTCTTCAACTTGCTCTGCGACAAGGCTGATGATGTCTATAATGGCAGACTTCCCGTTCATGTGCGCTGTCTGCTGGATGAGTTCGCCAACATCGGTCAGATACCAAAGTTTGATAAGCTCATCGCAACCATCCGAAGTCGAGAAATCTCAGCATCCATCATTTTGCAGTCTCAGTCACAGCTCAAGACCATCTACAAGGATGCAGCCGATACCATTGTCGGCAACTGTGACACGACTCTTTTCCTAGGTGGCAAAGAAAAGTCCACCTTGAAGGAGATCAGCGAAGTGCTGGGCAAGGAGACCATTGACCTATACAACACGAGCGAAACGCGCTCAACGAACAATTCCTACGGCTTGAATTACCAGAAAGTCGGCAAGGAACTGATGTCTCAGGACGAGATCGCCGTCATGGACGGCAGCAAATGTATCTTACAGCTTAGAGGCGTGAGACCTTTTCTCAGTGATAAATACGATATAACGAAGCATCCAAGATACAAGCTGCTCTCCGATTTTGACAAGCGAAACGCTTTTGACATCGAGAAATACCAATCCCGGAAGCTGGTCATCAAGCCTACGGAAACCTTTGATCTTTACGACATGGGCGAGATCGAAGCAGAATGAAGCCCCGTCTTGTACCGCGCAATGAAGCGGAACAACGACGGGGCTTCTATTTTTTTGCCCAAAAACAAAAACTCACCAATTTCAAGGAGGAAATAATCTATGGCATTTATCACTCAGGCGGTCACTGTACTGCAAACTCTCGTCATCGCCCTCGGTGCTGGTCTGGCAGTGTGGGGTGTGGTCAATCTCATGGAAGGCTACGGCAATGATAACCCCGGCGCAAAATCTCAGGGCATCAAGCAGCTCATGGCTGGTGGTGGCGTTGTCCTCATCGGCACTACTCTGATCCCTCTGCTTTCCACTCTGTTTTAATCTCCGGCTCACCGTCAATCGGGAGGGCGCACATCGCGTCCTCCCACATCTTTTCTGAAAAATAAGGAGGAAATAATCTATGGCATTTATCACTCAGGCTATTACCGTTTTGCAGACCTTGGTCATCGCCCTCGGTGCGGGTCTTGCGGTGTGGGGTGTTGTCAACCTCATGGAAGGCTACGGCAACGATAACCCAGGCGCAAAATCTCAGGGCATCAAGCAGCTCATGGCTGGTGGCGGTGTTGTTCTCATCGGCACTACGCTCATTCCCTTGCTCTCCGGCTTGTTCTAAGCCTTCTTACTGCTAACCGAAAGGTGGTGAAATATTGGGCAGTATTTTAGAAAAAATCGAACAAGCAATAAAGGACCTCCTGATCGGGTGGATTGAGAGCAACTTGACCAATATGTTCACCGATGTCAATGAGAAGGTAGGCATCATCGCCTCAGAGGTCGGTAAAACACCGTCCACATGGAACGGCAGCATCTATTCGATGATCAGGGGACTATCCGAAAGCGTGATAGTCCCCATTGCCGGTATCATCATAACCTTCGTGTTGTGTTACGAGCTGATTTCCATGATCACCGAGAAAAACAATATGCACGAGATGGACACTTGGATGTTCTTCAAGTGGTTTTTCAAATCGGCTGTGGCGATCTACCTCGTGACCAACACCTTTGACATCGTGATGGCGGTTTTCGACATCGGTCAGAATGTCGTGGCAGGAGCAGGAGGCTTTATCTCCGGCAGCACCAACATTGACATTGACGCAACAATCGCCTCGATGCAAGCAAGCATGGACGCTATGAGTATCGGTGAGCTGCTTGGCTTGTCGATAGAGACGCTGCTGATCAGTCTGTGTCTCAAGATCATGTCCATCCTTATCACGGTCATCTTGTATGGTCGAATGATTGAGATTTACTGCACCGTCAGCGTTGCACCTATCCCTATTGCTACCATGAGTAATCGCGAATGGGGCAGCATCGGCACGAACTACCTCAAGGGCTTGTTCGCTCTGGCGTTCCAAGGCTTCCTCATCATGATCTGCGTCGGCATCTATGCGGTTCTTATCAACAACATGATTATCGCGGCAAATATCCACTCGGCTCTGTTCTCCGTAGCAGCGTACACGGTTATTCTGTGCTTCTCGCTGTTCAAGACCGGAACACTTGCCAAGTCGATCTTCCATGCTCATTAAGGAGGCTCGTATGAAGAAGTATGAAATTGTGTACGCGGACCCTCCGTGGGCTTACCGTACCTATTCAAAGAAAGGTCAGGGACGCTCTGCGGAAAGTCATTATCCGACGATGAGCGTTGAGGACATCAAGGCATTACCGGTGGCAGAAATCGTCGCCAAGGATTGTGCGCTCTTCATGTGGATCACCTTCCCATGCTTGCAGGAGGCACTTGAGGTCATCCGCGCATGGGGCTTTGAGTACAAGACCGTTGCCTTCGTGTGGGTGAAGCAAAACCGAAAGGCAGACAGCCTCTTTTGGGGCATGGGCTATTGGACGCGAGCCAATGCGGAGATGTGTATTCTCGCAACGAAAGGACATCCGAAGCGACTCAGTTCCGGTGTCCATCAGATCATCATGAGCCATATTGAACAGCACAGTAAAAAGCCGGACGAGACCCGTGACCGCATCGTTCAGCTCATGGGGGACATTCCCCGTGTCGAACTCTTTGCCCGTCAGTCTCCCGAAGGATGGGATGTATGGGGCAATGAGGTCGAATGTGACATTGATCTGTCTGTGGAGACCTCCCCATGCTGCGGCTAAAACCCGTATCGCTCAAGGAAGCGAATGCGTATGTGCGCCAGCATCACCGTCATCACAAGCCGGTGGTCGGTCACAAGTTTTCCATAGGCTGCGAAGCGAACGGAGAGCTTGCCGGTGTTGTGATTGTCGGACGCCCGGTGAGCCGTTATCTGGATGACGGCAGAACTCTTGAGGTCACGAGGCTCTGTACCAACGGAGAAAGAAACGCTTGCAGCTTCCTTTATGCTGCGGCAGCAAAAGCAGCGTCGGCAATGGGCTATGACCGGATCATCACCTATACCCTCGACACGGAAAACGGAGCAAGCCTGAAAGCATCCGGTTGGACTTGTCAAGGCAAAGCCGGTGGGCTTCGATGGACGGGCGTGAGAAAGCCGGAGGATGACCGTTATCCGGCTCAAATGAAGCTGCGCTATGAAAAAACACTTCGGAAGGAGGTTTCCAATGGCATTTGTACCGGTCCCGAAAGACCTAAATCGTGTAAAAACGAAAGTCATGTTCAACCTGACTAAGCGACAGCTCATCTGCTTCGCCCTCGCTGCGGCAGTCGGTGTTCCCGTGTACTTTCTGACAAAACCAAGCCTCGGCATCACGACGGCTGCAATGCTGATGGTCGTGATTATGCTCCCGTTCATCTTCTTCGCGCTCTACGAAAAGGACGGACAACCGGCTGAAAAAATCTTCGGTCATGTGATCAAGTCCATGTTTCTGAGGGACAAGGTGCGTCCCTATCGCACAAACAATCTCTACGCTGTTATCCAGCAGGAAATCAAAGAACAGGAGGAATTGCAGATTGAACAGCAGCAAAACAACAAAGGCAAAGCCTAAGCAGCAGAGCATCAAAAACGGCAGAGTTTACGGCGATGCTCTTTCTGCGAAGGAAAAGAAAAAGATCGTCATGCAGAGAAAGAAGGACAAGAAGGCAAAGAAAATCCCGAAGTCCGCGCAGCAGACGATCCCCTACATCGAGATGTGCAGAGACGGCATCTGCAAGGTGAACTCCCGTCTCTACACCAAGACCATCCGTTTCTATGACATCAACTATCAGCTTGCTCAGAATGAGGACAAGACCGCCATCTTTGAGAATTGGTGTGACTTCCTCAACTACTTCGATAGCTCCATCTTCGTTCAGCTCACCTTCCATAATCAGAAGACGAGCATCAACGAGTTCAAGAAGGCGATCCACATTCCTGAGCAGGATGACGAGTTCAATGAAATCCGCAAGGAGTATTCTGATATGCTCCAAAATCAGCTCTTGAAGGGCAACAACGGCTTACTCAAGTACAAGTACATTACTTTCGGCATCGAAGCCGATAATATCCGCACTGCCAAATCCAAGCTGGACAGAATTGAAACCGACATTCTCAATAACTTCAAAACCCTCGGCGTGAAGACCGAAGCACTCTCCGGCTACGAGCGTCTGAAAGTGCTGCACGATGTCTTCAATATGGACAGCAATGAGCCTTTCCGCTTCTCCTTCGATATGATAGCCCGTACCGGACTGAGCAGCAAGGACTTCATTGCACCTACCTCCTTCGACTTCCGCGAAGGCAAGTGCTTTAAGATGGGCAAGACCATCGGTGCGGTGAGTTTCTTGCAGATTCTCGCACCGGAGCTGAATGACCGTATGTTGGCTGATTTCCTCGACATGGACAGCAACATCACGGTCAATTTTCATATCCGCACTCTGGATCAGGCGAAGGCAATCAAGTCCATCAAGTCTAAAATCACTGATCTCGACAAGATGAAGATTGAAGAGCAGAAAAAGGCAGTCCGTTCCGGCTACGATATGGACATCATCCCCTCTGACCTCGCAACATTCGGCGGTGAAGCAAAGCGTCTGTTGCAGGATCTCCAGACGAGAAATGAGCGTATGTTCCTTGTGACCATCATTCTGATGAATACCTCTGCTACACGCCGGAAGCTCGAAAACGCTGTCTTCCAGACTGCATCCATCGCTCAGAAGTACAACTGTGCGCTCAAGCGTCTGGACTTCCAGCAGGAGGAAGGTCTGATGAGCAGCTTGCCCATCGGTCTGAATCAGGTCGAGATTGAGCGCGGTCTGACTACCTCTTCTACGGCAGTCTTCATCCCGTTCGTGTCTCAGGAGCTTTTTCAGGACGGTCAGGCACTCTACTACGGTCTGAATGCCCTGAGCAATAACATGATCATGGTAGACCGCAAGCAGCTCAAAAACCCCAACGGTTTGATCCTCGGCACTCCCGGTAGTGGTAAGTCCTTCTCGGCAAAGAGAGAAATGACCAACGCTTTCCTCATCACAGAGGATGACATCATCGTCTGTGACCCGGAGGCAGAGTATTATCCCCTCGTGCAGAAGCTCGGCGGTCAGGTTATCCGCGTCTCTCCGGTAAGCTCGGACTACATCAATCCGTTGGACATCAATCTCAACTATTCCGAAGAGGAAAATCCTCTGACGCTGAAATCCGACTTCATCCTCTCCATGTGTGAGCTGATTGTCGGTGGCAAGGACGGTTTGCAGCCGGTTGAGAAGACCATCATTGACCGCAGCGTCCGTATGGTCTATCAGGACTATCTCGCGGATCCCGTACCGGAGAAAATGCCCATTCTCGAAGACCTCTACAATATCCTGCGTGAGCAGAAAGAGCCGGAGGCACAGCGCATTGCAACTGCCCTTGAAATCTATGTTCATGGATCTCTGAATGTCTTCAATCACAGAACGAATGTGGATGTCAATAACCGCTTCGTCTGTTACGACATCAAAGAGCTGGGCAAGCAGCTCAAGAAGCTCGGTATGCTGATTGTGCAGGATCAGGTCTGGAACAGAGTGACGGTCAACCGCGCACAGCACAAGGCTACACGCTACTACATGGACGAGTTCCATCTTCTGTTGAAGGAGGAACAGACGGCAGCGTACAGCGTGGAAATATGGAAGCGTTTCAGAAAATGGGGCGGCATTCCTACCGGTATCACCCAGAATGTGAAGGACCTTCTGGCATCCCGTGAGGTTGAGAACATTTTCGAGAACTCCGATTTTGTCTATCTTCTGAATCAGGCAAGCGGAGACCGAAAGATTCTCTCCGCAGCACTGAACATCTCACCCAGTCAGCAGAACTATGTGACCAACTCCAATGCTGGTGAGGGCTTGATTTTCTACGGCTCTACTATCGTCCCATTCAAGGATGACTTCCCGAAGAACACGCAGCTATACCGCATCATGACAACCAAGCCCGAAGAGGCAGAACAGAACTAAGGAGGATTTTGAATATGAAAGTTAAGACTATCACCGTTTCCGCAAAAGAGGCTGTGGCATACATGGAGAACAACAATGCGCTGTTCCGCGCACTGTGGAAGCTCACCGACTTGCTGCGTCTCGAAAGCGATCTCAAGAAGCATCACCGCGCCTACCTCCATGTGAGGGAGGAAATCGACGAGAAGGTCAAGGAGGCTCGTACTCTCTTGAACAAGGTGTCTATGGACGGTCTCAAGAGCAGTATCAAGTACAATGCGTCCGATAACGCTCCCAACTGCAAGGACTGTGTGTGCTGCAACTGTGACGAGGATTGCTCCGCCTGTGCCTTTTCCCCTTGCTCTGAGGAAGATGAAGACGATTGCGACGAGGACTATCCCTTCGAGGATGCCAAAGATGACGAGACCGACGATGAGAACGCTATCGTCCTGCCTAAGCAGAAGTACAATGATATGGTCGAGGATCTGCTGACTATGGCAGAGCTTATTGATATGGTCTGCGATATGCGCACCTACGACGAGGGAGAAATCCGCAAGCTGGCGCGTTTTGTTCCTGCCTTCGCTGCCTATGAGCGCAACCGTCTGAGACTGTACCGCGATGCGGCAAAGGAAGCCGAGAGCATCATGGATCGTTGGGATGATGAGTATGATCCCGACTACGAGCCTGATGAGTATTTCTCTGACTAAGCTCCGTCAATATCTCAGCGAAAGGAGATGATACCCATACAGCTTGATACAATTTACACCGGTGATTGCCTCGAAGTGCTGAAAACGCTTCCCGATGAGAGCGTCCACTGCTGCGTCACATCCCCTCCGTATTACGCACTGCGAGACTACGGCATGGATGACCAGATCGGCAGAGAGGCAACACCAAGCGAATATATCTCGCGTCTGACCGAAGTCTTTACCGAAGTCAGGCGCGTTTTGCGTTCTGACGGCACTCTTTGGCTGAACATCTCCGATACCTATGCCGGTAAAGGAAATCAGGGTGACTTTGTAGACCCCAAAAATCCCAACGGCAGAAACGGTCAGGCTGTGGCACTTAACTACAAGGTTGAGGGCTGCAAGCCGAAGGACATGATCGGCATCCCGTGGATGCTGGCGTTTGCCCTCCGTGACTCCGGCTGGTATCTGAGAAACGACATCATCTGGATGAAGGAAAATCCAATGCCGGAGAGCGTCAGGGATCGTTGCGCCCGATGCTATGAGCATATTTTCCTTTTCTCGAAGTCTCGCAAGTATCACTTCGACTATAAGACAATCTCAGAGCCGATTGCTCCAACTACGGCAGAACGGCTCAAGCGAGGCGTAAAAGGTAGCAATAAGTTTGGCGTGGCGATCCCCGGTCAGCCTCAGCAGCAGACCATCAACCGTCCCCGTGAGCATGGTGCGATCACCGATGCAGACATCAATCCTATGCGCAACAAGCGCGATGTGTGGACGATCAATACCGTTCCCTTCAAGGGCAGTCACTATGCTGCCTATCCTCCGAAGCTGGTAGAGACTTGTCTTCTTGCCGGATGTCCCGAAGGTGGAATTGTGCTTGATCCCTTTATGGGGAGTGGCACAACCGGCATGGTCGCAAAGCAGCTTGACCGGTATTATGTCGGCATTGAGTTAAACCCTGAGTTCACAGAAATGGCTTATCGCCGGATAGGAGGTGAAATCTGATGGCTCGTGAACAGCTCAAACCCAAAGACAAGGTTGTCATGAAGATGACCAGAGACGGCGCGGTTGAGGAAAACCTGACCGAAGGCACTTCTGAGAAGGTCTCCAAACGCCTTGAAGATGCACAGCTCATCAAGCCCTATGAGGATGCAACACTTGTGCCTCCCTCTGAGGATGGAGCGCGTCGGCGGTATCAGTCTCAGCCGGAAGAGCAGCCTCAGAATGAGACTCCGAAGATTGATGAACTGCCTGTTCATGACAGTCCTTCCTATACACCTTCCGTCTCTGATGTCCACCATTCTGCACCGGTTGATGTTGGTCGCGTGATCTCCGATACCGCAGTCTCAAGCAGTCTGCGCAGAACGGATGTAGTTAGGAATGTGGATGCTGATGCTGTACTCGGCAAGGCGGCAGAAACAGCCACCGATCAGCCCATAGCTGACGATGCAGCCCCTACCACAAAGAAAATCCAGAGGCTTGAAAAGAAGTCCCAAAAGGCTCACGAGCGTCTGGACTTAGCCCGTGAGAAGCTGCCAACTCACAAAGTTCTGGGGAAAGAGCGTGTCCTTGATGAAGAAACCGGTAAGGGCAAAACCCGTCTCTTCTTCGAGGATGAGATCAAGAAGCCGAAGGGACAACGCAAGTTGCAGTTTGAGGCTGACAAAACCGTCCGCAAGGTCGGTGACACGCTTGCCTCTGGTATTCATGGCAAAATCCATGAGGTTGAGCAGGACAACTCCGCAGTTGAGGCGGCACACCGTTCGGAAATCCTTGTGGAATCCGCAGCTCGTCATTACAGCCATCACAGACAGTCTCAGGCAAACAAGCCCTTCGAGAAGGTCTCAAAGCTGGAACATGAGGCTCAGGTCGCAGATACCAAGCTCCACTACGAGAAAACGCAGCAGGAGCATCCTGAGATGAAGAAGAATCGCAAGGACATGAACAAGCACTACCAGAAGTCAGCCATCAAGAAGGAATATGCTGCTGCCCGTAAATCCGGCAGTCAGACTGCATCTGCGGCAACCTCTAAGACCGGTAAGAAAACCCGTGAGAAGATCGGAGATAAAGTCAAAGAGTTCTTTACCAACAACAAGAAGGTTTTCATCTGGATTGGCTTAGGCTTGATCATTCTCGTGCTGCTTGCAGCCGGTATCAGCTCTTGTACGGCTATGTTCTCGTCCACCGGTCAGTCAGTTATTCTCTCGTCCTATCTCAGCGAAGACAAAGCGATGCTTGACGCCGAGGCGCAGTATTGCGAGATGGAGGCAGAGCTGAAAGACAAGCTGGACAACTTCGAGAGCTATTATCCCGGCTACGATGAGTACAACTTCGATTTGGATGACATCGAACATGATCCCTATGTTCTGATCTCCATTCTCTCCGCACTACATGAGGGTGAGTTCACGCTTTCCGAAGTGCAAGGCACTTTGGATATGCTGTTTGACAAGCAGTACATCCTCACAACGGAAGAGATTGTCGAAGTTCGTTATCGGACGGAAACAAGAGTTGGCAGCTACACCGTCACCGATCCTGAAACCGGTGCGACAAGCACTGAGTATTACACCTATGAGGTCGAAGTCCCGTATAACTACTACATCATGAATGTGGAGCTTGAGAACTTCAATCTCAGCCATGTTCCGGTCTACATCATGTCTCAAGACCAGCTATCCATGTACGCCCTCTATATGTCCGGCTTGGGCAACCGGGAGGATTTGTTCCCGAACTCTGGCTATGTAGACAAGTACATTGATAACCCTCCCGATGAGTACACGGTCAACTCGGTATATATGTCCGATCCTACCTTTGCTACTCTCATCACTGAGGCTGAGAAGTACCTGAATTATCCCTATGTTTGGGGCGGCAGCAATCCCGATACCTCCTTTGACTGCTCCGGTTTTGTTTCCTATGTTTTGACGAACAGCGGACTTGTCAACACCGGCAGACTTGGGGCGCAAGGGCTTTACAATGTCTGTACTCCCGTCTCAAGGGCAAATGCCAAACCCGGAGATTTGATCTTCTTCACCGGCACATACGATACCCCCGGCGTTTCCCATGTCGGCATCTATGTCGGTGACAATGTGATGCTCCACTGCGGTGATCCCATTCAGTATTCAGCTATCAACACATCATATTGGCAGTCTCACTTCTACGCATTCGGAAGACCTGCCTATTAACCGAAAGGAGATAATTTTATGAATCCTAAGTACACGAAGGTCTGCTCTGAGATTGAGAAGACCGAAAAGAAAATCGCTGACCTTCAGGATCAGCTTTCCGAGCTGCATGAGAAGAAAACGGAGCTGGAAAACCTCGAAATCATCAATACCGTCCGCGCTATGGTGATGGACAAGGATCAGGTCATGGCGTTCCTCACCAAAATGAAGACCGGCAAAGCTCCGCAGCAGCGTTCCACTCCCACTATTACGAAACCGGAGGTATCTGAGAATGAATAAGAAAAAGAGTTTTCGCCTTTTGACCGCCCTTGCGCTTTGCATGGTGCTGGTATGCAGCTTTTCCGTGACAGCGTTTGCCTATGCGGATGACACTGACCAGAATCTCCCCATGACTGAGGCTACTCAACCGGAGGACACCCCGGAGACTACACCTGATCCTCAGCCTGAGACCATCGTCCCCGGTGAGCCTCTTGAGGATGAGGGCAACGCCCTCACCCGCGATCTTCTCTATGACAAGGCAACCAACAAGCAGTTCATCACCATCCAGACAAAGAACGGCAATACCTTTTATATCGTTATCGACTATGATGCGCCCATCAACGACGAAGAGGAACAGTATCAGACTTATTTCCTGAACATGGTCGATGAGAGCGATCTGCTTGCCCTGATGGATGAGGAAGCTGCGGCAGAGTTGACTACTTGCGTCTGCGAGGCACACTGCGAGGTCGGTGCAATCAATGTCGAATGTCCGGTTTGTAAGACTAATATGAGCGAATGCACCGGCAAAGTGCCCGAGCCTCAGACTCCCGTCGAGGACGATACCGAAAAGCCCGAAGAGCCTAAATCCGGCAGCAATATGGGTATGATCATCGCCATTGTTGCGATTGCCGGTGTAGGCGGTGCGGCATATTACTACTTCAAGTTTATCCGTGGCAAGAAGAATAAGGACGAAGACCTTGACTTCTACGATGACGAAGGCTATGAGGAAGAGCCGTATGTAAACGAAGACGCCGAGACTGACATCGCAGAAGACGATGAGGCAGAAACGGAGGATGAAGATTGATTCTGGTCATCGCTGAAAAGCCCAGTGTAGCTCAGTCTATTGCGAAGGTTATTGGCGCAACCAAACGCTGTGACGGCTATATGGAGGGCAACAACTACATCGTTTCATGGTGTGTCGGTCATCTCGTGGGGCTTGCTGATGCTTGTCTCTACGATGAACGCTATGCTAAGTGGAGATATACCGATCTGCCCATTGTGCCGGAGGAATGGCTTTACGAAGTTCCCAAAGACAAGGCGCAGCAGTTCAAAGTTCTCCGCGATCTCATGAAGGACAAGCGCGTTACAGAGCTTGTCTGCGCCACCGATGCAGGACGCGAGGGTGAGCTTATTTTCCGTTTGGTCTACAATAAAGCCGGATGCACAAAGCCCTTTAAGCGTCTATGGATCAGCTCTCTTGAGGATGCTGCTATTCGTGACGGCTTCAATCATCTGCGTAACAGCAGAGACTATGACAAGCTCTACGAGGCGGCTCTGAGTCGTTCTAAGGCAGATTGGATTGTCGGCATCAATGGCACCCGGCTTTTTACCACTCTCTATAACAAGAGGCTTGTAGTCGGGCGCGTTCAGACACCTACTCTGGCAATGCTGGTCGAGCGTGAAGGCAAGATCACCACCTTCCGCAAAGAGAAGTATTTCAACATCCATGTGGAGAAGGACGGCTTGACTGCTGACATGGAGAAGATTAAAAGTGAAGATGAGGCAAAGACCATTGCGGCGGCTTGTGATAAAAAACAAGCCGTCGTTTCTTCTGTCCGCAAGGAAACGAAGTCGGAAAATCCTCCGAAGCTCTACGATCTAACTACCTTGCAGCGAGAAGCCAACCGCTATTTCAGCTTCACTGCGCAGCAGACTCTTGAGCTGGTGCAGTCTCTCTACGAAAAAAAGCTCCTGACATATCCGAGAACGGACAGTCAGTTCATTACCGATGACATGGGAGGTACGGCTCGTCAGGTCATCTCCATTGTATGTCGGAAGCTGTCGATTTTTGACGGTCTGGGGCACGATCCCGACATCGGGCGTGTGACCAACAATGCAAAGGTCACTGACCATCATGCCATTATCCCTACTGTCCAGCTCGACAAGCAAGACATCGGTGAGCTGCCTCAGTCTGAGCAGAAGATCATCTCTCTGGTCGGTATGCGACTTTTGGCTGCAACCGGTGAGAAGCACATCTTTGATGAGACTCAGATTACGGTCATCTGTGAGGGCTATGAGTTCAGGACAAAGGGCAAGACCGTTGTTCAGGACGGTTGGAAAGGAATTGAGCAGCGTTTCAAAGCCTCTCTGGGGAGCAAAGACAAGGAAGAGCCTGAAAAAGTGCTTCCTTCTGTCAGCGAAAACGCTGTGCTTGTGTCCGTGTCTGCCAGCGTGACAGAGCATTTCACAACACCTCCGAAGCCCTTTACTGAGGACACCTTGCTCTCCGCAATGGAGACTGCCGGAAATGAAGAGTTCGATGATGAGACCGAGAAGAAAGGTCTCGGTACTCCTGCCACTCGTGCCGGTATCATTGAAAAGCTGGTTAAGGGTGGCTTTATCGAGCGTAAAGGCAAGTCCATCGTTCCTACGAAGGACGGCAATAACCTCGTGTGCATCCTGCCGGAGCAGATCACTTCGCCTTCCATGACTGCTGAGTGGGAAAACACACTGATGCAGATTGAGCGCGGTCAGGCTGATGCCGGAAAGTTCCTTGATGGCATTGTCGATATGACCGTCTCTCTGGTTAAGGCATATCCGTTCCTCTCCGAAGCCGAAGCAGCCCGTTTTGATACGGGCAAAGAATCCATCGGCAAATGTCCTCGCTGCGGATCTCCGGTCTATGTCGGCAAGGGAAACTTCTACTGTTCCAGTAAGGAATGTTCCTTCTGCTTATGGGAGGACAACAAGTTCTTTGCTTCCAAGAAAAAGAAGCTGACAAGGAAAATCGCAAAGGAGTTGCTTGACAAGGGATGGTGTCGAGTGACGGGGCTTTATACTCCGAAGAAGCCTCAGCTCTATGATGCGATCATCAAGCTGGATGACAGCGGTGGCAAGTATGTCAGCTTCAAAATGGAGTTTGATAAATAAGGAGGTTGAAAATGGCTGAAAACAGAAATGCCCAGCAAGTCAAGGAAATCACTGACAAGCTGGAACAAGGCATTAAGGAACTCTTTGAATCGGAGCGTTTCAAAGAATACCTCCGAACGATGTCCAAGTTTTATAACTACTCGTTCAACAATACGCTCCTGATCGCCATGCAGAAGCCGGATGCAACGCTGATTGCCGGTTATACCTCATGGCAGCGTAACTTTGACCGTCAGGTCATGAAGGGCGAAAAAGGTATTAAAATCCTTGCTCCTGCGCCCTACAAGGCTCAGGTAGAAATGGAGAAGATTGATCCCAAAACCCAAAGACCGATGCTGGATGCAGACGGAAAGCCCGTCACGGAGACTATCGAGGTCATGCGTCCTGCCTTCAAGGTGGTCAGCGTATTCGATGTTTCTCAGACGGACGGCAAGGAGCTTCCCGATATTATGGTTGGAGAGCTGACCGGCAGCGTGGAGCAGTATGAGGACTTCTGGCGTATTCTCAAAGAAATCTCTCCCGTTCCCGTTGGACTTGAGAATATCGAGGGAGGCGCACACGGGTATTACCATCTGACAGAAAAGCGCATTGCTATCGACGATGGCATGAGCGAGATGCAGACCATCAAGACGCTGATCCATGAGATTGCCCATGCAAAGCTCCATGCCATAGACCCGGACGAGAAGGTGTCTCCCGAAGAGAAGAAAGATCGGCACACAAAGGAGGTCGAGGCTGAGGCAGTTGCTTATACCGTCTGCCAGCGTTACGGTCTTGAGACCTCTGACTACTCCTTCGGCTATATCGCCGGTTGGTCTTCTGATAAGGAGACAAAGGAGCTGAAAGGCTCTCTTGAGACCATCCGCAGCACTGCTGCTGACATGATCGAGAGCATTGACGAAAAGCTCAAGCTGCTTGCTAAGGAGAAAGCAAAAGTGGCTGAGGTCGCTGTGGAGGCTGAGGCTGAGAAAACGGAAGCTCCTGCGGCACCGAGCATGGTAGACATCCCAGTTTACCATGAGTATGCCAATTATGCCTATGAAGCCGGTGAGATGGACGCATACCGAGCTTCCCGTGATGCAAATATGGCTTGCTGTGATGCCATCGAAGCCTCGATTGAAGCCAATTATGGGAATAACCGTCTCAATACGGAAGCTGCGGTTAAGAGCGTTCTTGAGCAGTTCTCCCTTGAAAGAGTGGAATATGTTCTTGCAAGCACAATCCAGCAGAAAGACCATGACGGACGCATTTCTCCCACGCTCAAAGAATGGGCGAAAGACATTTCGGTCTGTCCCGATCACGCCAAGCATTGCCTCATAGATCAAGCTCATCCCGGTCTTCTGAGTATGTTTGCAACTGCGTTCACCCGACAAATGGATGTTGCAGAGCGCAGAACAGATGAAGTTCGCGATCCCGTTGTTTCTCAGACGGAAAAGTCTTCTGCGCTGAAGCCTCATCGTCTGACACCGGACGAGAAGAAAATCAAAGATGCAGTCATGGATGTCCTCAAAGGACAAATTGCGCACAGCAACGACGGGATGCTCTCTACCTATCGTACCTCTGAACAGTCCCATAGAACGCTGCGTCAGCACAATGTCAAGATTGAGGGCAACACGGTCACTCAGAACGGTGAGCCGATGTTTGCAATTCATCGCCGTCATTCTGAGAAGAAGACTAAGGGCTGCTACCGTGAGCTGACTCCTACGCTTGAGTACATCAAGAAGGAGCAGAAGCAGGAAAAGCCCTCCATCCGTGAACAACTCAAAGCCGCTGCCAAGTCTCAGCCGGAGAAGAAAGCTCCTGCAAAGGCGAAAAAGCATGACATGGGATTGGAGTGATGCCTATGAAGTTTGAAAACATTGACATTATCGAAGCTCTGCGTCAGGTCATGGACATTCATACCGAGCATTACAAGGAAGACTTTGAGATGGACGCCAAGCTCCTTCGGGAGTTGGCAGCATCCCCGTATTCTGAGGATAAGCAGCTTCTCTGGATGTCCCGTCCCAACGGCACATACCTTCTGCGAGAGCGCGAAGTTTATGTCGAAGACTCTCCTGAGAATAAGACATGGGAGTTCTACCACGAGCAAACGAACGATCCTATCATTGCATTTGCTGTGAAAATCACCGGTGTTGAGGGCGGTGTTGTCAAGGGTAATCTGATTGAACTTGACTATGCTACTCATGTCGAGCGTATGCAAAAACTCACGGTCACAGTAGAAAAGGTTGCGGTCAATTTTCCCGATCAGACTACGCACTATGTCCCGTTCAAGTCCAGCCTGTCAGCGCCAGTGATAAAATGAAAGAAAACGCCGGTTAAAAAATGTAGGTTTGGAGCGGAGAGGAATGCAATATGGTACACTCGAATCTGCCTTTAGTAATGGAGGCGGAAAGGGTGTCAGAATGGAAGGGGCAAACTGGATGGATATCCGAAGCGACCGGCAAAAAGGACTAAGCTACACAGAGATAGGGCGCAGGTACAACCTTGACCCGAGGACAGCAAAGAAATATGCCGAGAGCGAGACGCGACCGGTGTACAGTCTGAGCGCGGCGAAACCGTCAAAACTGGACCCGTACAAGGAGCAGATCACAATATGGCTGGAGGAAGCGCCGTACTCGGCGGAGCGGATCCTGGAAAAGATCCGGGAACAGGGCTTCGACGGCGGACACAGCATTGTGCGAGAGTATGTACGCAATAAAAAGGAGCAGCTGGACGAAAAGGCAACGGTGCGGTTTGAGACAATGCCGGGGCTTCAAGGGCAGATGGACTGGGCGTTTTTCGAGGATCACACCGTCTTAGAGGAGGGGAAGCTGAAAAAACTGTACTGCTTCCTGTTCATACTGGGATACTCGCGGACACGGTACATAGAATTTGTGACCGACATGAGCACCAATACGCTGATCCGCTGCCATGCCAACGCGTTTCGTTACTTTGGCGGTTACCCGGAGGAAATCCTGTATGACAATATGAAGCAAGTTGTCATCAAGCGGCTGCTGAAGCAGGAGGACAGCACCCTGAACCGGCAATTTGAGGACTTCGCCGGGTTCTATGGATTCAAGCCTGTGCTGTGCAGGCCATACCGGGGCCAGACAAAAGGCAAGGTGGAGCGTACAGTGCAGTTCGTCCGGGACAATTTTATGATTGGCATCCGGTACAACTCTCTGGACGATCTTAACGGCCAGGCGCTGGCCTGGTGCAACAAGGTCAATGGAAAGGCGCACGCCACAACCAATGAAATTCCCTTCGAGAGGCTGAAAAAAGAGGGTCTCAACCCTCTTAAACGTGAATATATCATCGACAAAATCAACTTACGCCGGGTGCAAAAAGACTGCCTCATCTCGTACGGCGGCAGTCAGTATTCCGTGCCATCGGAATACGCCGGCAAAGATGTGGCAGTCGTAGCGCTGGACAACCTGCTCGCCGCCTACCACGAAGGAAAGCAAATCGCCCTGCACCGGATATCCTATCAGAAAAAAGACATGGTCGTCAATGCCCATCACTACCACAGACTGACCGTCAAGCAGTCCTTCGACATTGAAAACACGCTGCTGGACGGCGACAACGCCATCGACTTTCCCATCCAGCCGCATGATTTGAGCCGGTATGACGAGGTGCTGTTATGACGGAGCTGATGATGGAACGCCTCAGGGAGAATCTCGAAAGCCTGAAAATGAAAAACACGCTGGAGATCCTGGACAATTATCTTGAGAGAGCGGTAAAAGACGAGCTTAACATCGTGGAAGTCCTCGACCATATCTTTGCAGAGGAGGCGCTCAGTAAACGCAGGCGCGCCTATGAAAAGCAGGTTCAGATGTCGGGTTTTCCCATCAAAAAGACGTTGGAGGACTTTGATTTCAGTTTCCAGCCCTCCATCGATAAGCGGCAGATCGAGGAACTGGCCACCATGCGCTTTCTGGAGAATGGAGAAAATATCGTCTTCCTCGGCCCGCCCGGCGTGGGCAAGACTCATCTGGCTTCCGCTCTCGGGATGGTGGCTGCCCGGCACCGTTTTTCCACCTATTACATCAACTGCCACGCTCTGATTGAGCAGCTTAAAAAGGCTCATTTTGAAAACAGATTGCCGGATAAGCTCAAAACACTGGGCAAATACAAGCTGCTCATCATCGACGAAATCGGTTATCTCCCTATGGATATTCAGGGGGCGAACCTGTTCTTTCAGTTCATTGCCAGACGGTATGAGAAGGTCTCGACAGTCTTTACCTCCAACAAGACCTTTTCCCAATGGAACGAGGTCTTTGCCGATGTCACCATCGCCTCCGCGATCCTCGACAGGGTTCTGCACCACTGCACCGTCGTCAACATCAAGGGTGAGAGCTACCGACTCAAAGAACGTAAAGAATATATGAAGCAAAAACAGCACATCGTCAATACTCTTTTTGAGCAGGGACAAAACTAATTTTAGGGCATTCCCTCACCGCTGTTTTCCTGCATTTTTTAATCGGCGAAAATCTGCAAATTCAAATCGGCGTTGACACAGCCGTAAAGACATCGCTGCTCTGAAAGAAAAGTATGGGGAGCCGAAGTCCGTCACCTATCTTCCCGAAAGTGAGGGTGAGCTGGCTATGATCCTCCGAAGGGAGCGTTTCAAGGCAGAGTATCACGCATTGCCCGGTGATTTCAACCTCTACATCCAAGGGCTTGCAAGACAGCATAGTAAGCCTACTCATGACAATACTGAGACGCTGGCTGCGCTTTCTGCCGATGACTACAAGGCATATCTGGATGTGAAGGCACAGCATCCCTCTGCGCTGGTTTGCTTCGCGCAGAACGGTTACTTTGAACTCTATGGAGATGACGCAAAGAAGGCGGCTCCTTTACTCGGAACAAAGCTGCTTGAAAAGACGGTTGAATCGCATGAGCCTATTCCCGTGACCGGCTTCAAAGAGGCGGCATGGGTAGCTGGCTCTCACAAGCTCTGGAAAGCCGGTGAGGATGTCTTTTTATCGAAGGATGGAGAGACCTTCAAGGAGCTGAAAGGCGCAGACTACATCCCAGTGGGAGCAACACTTGAGGTTGGTGCGGTACAGTGCCGTATTGATGCAGTGGACTTTGCTGCCGACAAGGTGATGCTGACCAATCTTGAGGTCAAGGATCATCCGGTGCAGTACACCGAGAGCATTGCCTATGTCCGCGGTTTCGTGGAAGATACCGGTATTGCGATCTATGACACCATCCCGAAGCAAAAAGACGATAAACCCAAAGAGCGCAGCTCCATTCGTGAGAAGCTGAAAGCCGCGAAGAAGGAACAGCCGTCTCGCTCAACTGCGCCCACTAAATCCAAAGGAAAGGATATAGAACTATGATTTTTACTGTTGAAGAGACCAATTTCATGTGCTATTTCGACACTTCCAGCCGCAAGACTCTCATCCATGACATGAAGACCACACCTCTGAACGACATGGATAACGAGATAGCAGAAATGCTGTACTCTCTGGTGCAGCGTCTTGAGAAGATGTCCGATGAAGAGTTCGATGCGCTGTATATCGCACCGGACTCTTTGCTTGATTAAGGAAGGAGGATGCCAATGCCCGTATTAGATGGCAATTTCGAGGCTTTTGTCACCAACCTCGGAAAATACAATGAAGGTGCGCTTGTCGGTGAATGGGTGAAATTCCCGACTACCGAAGAAGAGATGCAGAAGGTATTTGAGCGTATCGGGATCGGCTCTACGGATGACTTCGGTCAGCCCTATGAAGAGTGGTTTATTACCGACTATGAATGTCCGATCCACGGCGTTTATGATATGCTCAGAGAGTATGAGAGCCTTGACAAGCTCAATTACCTCGCTGCCCGTCTGGAAGAGATGCCTGAGTGGGAGCTGAAAAAGCTCGTTGCGGTCATGGAAGCCGGATGCAATGAAGTCAGCGATATTGACGATCTCATTAACCTGACCTTTAATCTGGACTGCTATGACTACATCCCTGATGTATGCAACGATGAAGACCTCGGCTACTACTATGTTCACGAAGCCGGTATCTACTCCGAAAAGGAACTCGGACCTCTGGCAAACTACATTGACTATGAACGCTTCGGGCGCGATGTGGCAATGGATGAACAAGGTCGCTTCACCGATGACGGCTATGTCCGCAACACCGGAGACGGATGGGATATTCAGTTTGATGGGTCTCATGACGATATTCCCGATGAATACCGTCTCACCGGAGGCGGTGAAGCTCCTGAGCAGGAAGGTAAGATTGTTGCTGTCGTTGTTGAGCCGGGAAAGAAGCCTGAAATCAGGGAGATTGACTCAAGCCTTGAGGGACTGCAAGCTCTGGTGGGTGGCTATATTCAGGCAGTTTATCCTTATGAGGACCCCGTGGGTATCGTCTGCAATGAAGAAGCGAAGCTCGAAGGTCTTCCTCTCAACCGCGCTTTGCGTGATGAGGATGGAGACATCTATGACATCGTTGCCGGAACATTTGCTGTTGTCGGTTTGACCGATGACAGCTTCGGCTCTCTCAAAGACGCTCTTGCCCTCAAATATGCAAAGCTCTTTGAACAGCCTGAGCAGTTCGCAAAGCTCGGAGATAAAATCGTGGCTATCCCTATGATTTCCGAAGAGCAGCAGAAGCAGGAAGCTAAGGAGGTCACGGTTGATACCGACGATCTTTCTGTTGCCGGTCATCATGGAAAATGGCACACTATTGACCGTCGTGAGGTCGATGGACACACTTTTTTTCTGATGGAGCATAACGACTACGGTGACGAAGCACCTTGCATCATCGTCGATGAGCAAGGTAAGCTGGCGATCTCCGATGTATATGACGGTTTTGATGAGCATACCGTCCACCTTCTTGAGATGGAGGTTATGCCCGTTGACCGGATGCCGGATGAGACCATTTCCATTGATGAGATGAAGGAATACGGCTACGCATGGGGCGGTATGCTGCCGATGCGTGAGGAAGTCGCTGCTGAGATCGGTAAAGACCATACTATCTACCGTCTCTATGGTGATGACACCGAAGGAATGGTCATGGACATGAGTGAGATCAAGGAACACGCTGCTCAGGGAGGCATTTTCGGTATTGAGAAGGCTACTTGGGTAGCAGTTCTGGAAAAGGAAAATCCTCTCAAGGCTGCTGAGATGTCCACCGAAGATGACTACGGCATGATCGACGGTATCATCAACAACGGTCCCAAGGAAAAAGAGGACAAGTCCTCTGAGAAGTCCGGCAAGTCCTCTATCATGGATCGGCTCAAGGCTGCGAAGTCCGAGTCTCAAAAAGAAAAGGCTGCGCCTCAGAAGGAGCGCAAGCCTGATAGAGACTTATGAGCAAAAGCCAGAAGTGGAAGCTCGAATGGGCATTCTTCTTAGACGCAGATGGACGGCGCAAGTACAATGATAATTGCCGTCGCTGCATCCATGAATGCAAGCAGAGCTTTCGCACGATTCTCGTAGAATGTCCGCGCTATATCTCGAAACGGTCTGAGGAAGCTATTTACTGTCAGGATAAAGGTCGAAAATGACGGTTTTGAGCCTCCCTGAGCCTCGCAAAAGGATAGCCCCGTATGTTTTCCCATACAACGGTTATATCCCGTTACTGTTCGATTAAAGGTCGATTTCGGACACTCACCATCAATGCGCAGAGCCTCAGTCGATGCCCGTTTGGGTGTCGGCTGAGGCTCTTTTTTGTTTTCTCATAATGCAACAGCTTAAAGATAATATGCCATCGCATGAGGCTATTGATCATTGACTTTGCTTATTGGCATCGCGTTCCGCTTTCCATGCCTCATATCTTCTGACATTTTCAGGATCAGCATAGAACTTCTCGCAAGCCGGTATCAGTGCCTTAGCAAGCTGCTTTATTTGGAAATCGGATAGAGATACATTATCCATGTTATTGCTTTCTTTTGAGATCATCGAGCCGTCTTTTGCCAGCCGAACTATCATCATCGGCTGACCGGCGCGGATCTCGTCTATTGTTTTACTATCCATCAAGGTTGCCTCCATAGTTGTAGGATTGCCTCCTTGCGATGGCATTGGGTTATAGCAGAGCATCATAATCTTCAATGCGATCTATCCACTCAAGTTCCTTTTCTTTCTTCGCTTTGCTGTCAATAATAACAGCATTTGGAGTGCGCTTGAGGATTTCTGCTCTCATTTTATTCTGTTCAGATTTTGTCGTAGGGACTAACTTTGTGCCACCCCACCATGTTTTAACGAGCTTCTGAGTTATATCGTATGTTGGCTCAGGCTGCTTTTTCTTTTTCCAGAACATGTCATATCTCCATCACAAACTGCCATTGCCTTTATTGCCGCCGAACTCACAGCCATGCACATGACCATGACCATAATACCAGCGTCCATAGCGATAGCCATAATGCGGAGGGCAGTTGGCACAGTCACCGGTACAATGTCCCGAATGCTTATTCTGACTTGAGCCAAGCGATCCAGCTATTCCTACTGCCATGAAGAGCTTTGTGAAAAAGCCTATTTTCGGAGCTGGTGCAACCGGCTCATCAAAGAACTCTTCCTCAAAGATCTCATCTTCAACTTTTTCGTCCTCGTCCTCTTCAAAGAGAGCAATCTTATTTCTCGCAGCTACTCTTTCAAGAACTTCGTCATCTGCTGCTCCGTAGAGGTCTTCCAACTGTTCCTTTGTGAAGCGACATTTTGCAGATTCAAGCAGAGCATTCATAGCCTCTGTGTTGCAGCAACCGGAGAGATCATAAATCTCTTCCGGCGTAAACTGAACTCCATACGCAACCGCCTTTTTGATTAGACGGGACGCAGCCTTTTCGTCCATGTACTCTTGAGCAACTTCGGCAACCTCTGATGATGCGCCATAAGAAGTCAAGGAGGACATCCTGCTGATCTGCGTACTCGTAGCCCAGTCGTAGAACTTTTCGTAATATGTTTCCCAGTCCATATCTATCCTCCAAAAGACAAGCCAAGCCGAAGCTGGCGCGGCTTGTCCAATTATTCATTTCCATTTAGCGAAACAGATACCTCTCCACCAAATGTACTAACTGTAAAGCGTTCATTCGTCATCAAATCTTCTTTACTTATCTTGTATTCAAATGGGAAGAGAAGGTCAAAGTCATGAAGCTCGCTAAACGAATAGTAGCTATCGCCATCAATCTTCATAATGGACGATACGACGAAATTGATAACTTCGCTGTTTGTTATGGTTTGTTTATTCAAAGTGTAGCGTGTACGAGATGCCTCTTTTAAGATGCCCAACTCTTTCAGTGTCAAGGTAACACGGCGGCTTGTTGCTTCGAGTGTTCCGCGCTCCCCCCAGTCATCGTAGAGCTTTTGCTTGAGCATTGCATTCGTTATTTCATCGTGCGCTTCAAATAGTCTGCCCATATACTTACACACATCCGCTACCACCGGATATGCAGTGTAAAGGACACATAGGCTTATGGGGACTATGTATTCAGGGTATTTATCAATTAGAGCCAAAGCATCTTTCCTTATTGGGCTGAGTTCAGCAGACTCATAGTACCACATATTCATGAGGATCTCGCGTGTTTTACGCAAGCGTGTCGGTCCTTCAATTTCAAAACCTAAGTAGTCATTTAATTCTTTTTTGAAGGTCTCTTTATCGAGTCCGTCATCAAGCAACTGTATTGTTTGTTTTATCCATTGCAGATTTATACTGCAAGCAAAGCCAACTGTTTTAGCCATTATTTTCTACCGCCTTTATTTTGATGAATGGGACAATTACCTCGTCTATCGAAATGCCTCCGTGAGACATTACTTTTTCTCCCTTAGAATCGAAGGAACTTCCAATGCCACAAATGAGATAATCGTATTCTTTACTCAAATAATATTTTGGGTACTCTATCAGCGAATACTTGGAAAGCATGGCTTCCTTGTCAGCAAAATCTTTGAGTACAAGCATTCTGCGGCTTTTGGTTTCAATTTCAACACCGGTCTTCATCAGTTTTCCTATGCCTACACATGGCGTGTTGCCGTGATCGGCAGTGATATATACATCAAAACCGGCTTGTAGCATTCTCTTTGTTAGTTTTACGAGTTCTCCTTGTTTAGCAAGAACAGAGATGTCGTTGAACATACCTATTCTGCCTTGCTGCTGTCCGTGTACCATGTCATCAATATCGTTGATAATTACGGCGGCACACTTTACAAAAGAACTGAACTCCGCGTTATATCCGCGTTCATATCCAATTTGCTCATCACTATAACCCATCTCATTGGCGCAAGAGTAAAACTCTTGCTTTTCTTTGCTCTGCTTCCACGGCTCCAAGAGCTGGCTTGGATATTTGTTTGACAGAAGGCATTGCCTTGAGACCGATGTAGTAGTCGGGATCATTGCAAAGATGTTTGTCTTTGAATATATAATCCCTTCAAACGAGCCTTTGATTATCTGCCAATCGAACTCCGACATCCCATCCATAACGATAATGACAAACTTATCGCTATGGTCGTGCATATACTCCATTGCTCTGCTTACGATAACCGGAGAATTGAGGCTATTGGATGCAGACAACTTCCCGAAGCTCTTTTCAACATAGGATAAAAATGGCACATGGAATTGATCAGAATCTATCGGGACATCATACGCCGTAGCCAGCACATCAATTTCAGCCTTTTTCTCCGCAATCAAAAACCAATCCATGTAGTTCTGCGCAGAAGAACATTTTTTGTTTAGATCATCTAATGAGAATTGAATGTACTTCTCAATGTTTCTCTTTGCATAGACATTTCGCTTTATGAACTGTTCTGTGAGCTGGCTCACCGTGAGATCAGTAAAGCAATCCCTATATGCCATTGCTAAGAGGTCAAGGTTGAGAGTAGCCTTCTTTTTAAGTGTTGCTGCATTCAGTCGGGGGAAAAGCGATCCAAAAGATAGAGTGTAGTGAGTAAATCTCTGTCTTATGTCATAGGGAATGTATTGCTCCGGCTGAACAATGACGGCAATCTTTTCTTCGGACAAATCAAGTTTTTCGTATTGTTCAACACGAAAATGGAGGTCATCGACATACGGTAACACCTTAAAGCCTTTCGACTCATATAGTTGCCCCACATGAATGCGCTCTTCAAAGCCATCGCAGTCATGTATCATTATTCTATTTGTGTATTGAGCTGCGGACTGCTCAAAGAGATAGCTTTCAAACATTGTTATGCCTCCAATCCGGCAAGCAGAACTAAGCGAAAGTCAGGATATACAGTTTGTCCCTTTTTGAAGGTCTCTTCAATAGACCGTTTTTCTTGCGCTAAACGAGCCAATCTGGACTTCCTAATATTCTCAATGCCAATTTGTTGCGCCGCCTCGGTTCTGAGCTTTAGAGCGTACATATATTTGTCGTAGCTCTCTTGATTCCTTTTAAGCTGCTTTTCTTTTAAGTCTATAAAGGTGTCATACGCAAACTCCATAGCCATCTTTTCCAAGCGGTCATAGTCCTCGCTTGGGATGTTTGGAGTGTTTGTCACTGTCAATTTTGAGTTAGGATCAAGGAATACATCCATGATCCGTTTTCCTGCCATCGGACGCAGCACGAAGGCTTGATTTATAAACACCGGTATAATACGGCGATCTGCGTCGTTATCAGAGATAGAGAGTTCCCAAAGCATAAAATAACCGGCTTCATTCGGGAAGTTCTTTATGCCAACGGACAAAATGGGTGAGAAGCGATCCTGAATGATGTCTACATTCAGGTGCGTAGTGACCTTCTCGTCGTTTATGCCGATGCGGTCAAAGAGACTGAGCTGTTCACCTTGCCAACGGTCATAGTATGTAAGCACCATACGCAAAGCCTCTTCGACATCAAAGTCAGACTCACTGCCAACGAGAGCAGTCAAGTCTTTCTCTTCTCGAATTACATCCTTGTATTTCTTTGCGTTTGAAAGCTGCTGCTTCATCTCAGACTCTACGGGATAGAGCGATTCATCAATCTTGCTTGGGTGGCTGATTGACCGCATATAAACATCCGTAAAGTCGCACTCCGCAACTTCGCTGTCCAGCACATCGGAGTATTTGTCTACGCCCATCTCTTTGAAGATAACAGAGAGCTTTTCTTCGAGGACCTGACGCACTCTGTTTTCTACTGTGTCTCCGATGATGAAGTTGTAGATATGAACATCTCGCTTCTGACCGATACGGTCAGCTCTACCACAACGCTGCTCGATCTTCATTGGATTCCACGGAAGGTCGTAGTTGATGATGATGTTAGAGAACTGCAAGTTCAAGCCTTCACCACCGGCATCCGTAGAGATGAATATATTGGCTCTGTCGCGGAAGTCTTTGAGCGCGATATTTCTTTCGTCTATGCTCATACTTCCGTTAAGTGTTGCAACGGTATATCCGTTGTTCGTTAGGACACGCTCAAGATACTGCTGAGTGGCAACGAACTCTGTGAAAATGATGATCTTCTGGTCACGGTCCTCTCCGATGATTTCATCAATGGTATTCAGCAAATGCTCTACCTTTACATCGGGATGCTGGAATTCTGCTTGCTTTGCAATAGAGATGATGTTTTCAAGCTCCATGATTTCTTCCTCTAAATCCAGAGAAATAGCCTCAAGTGCTTCTTCAACACCATCCTCAATATCAAGATCTGCCAAATCCTCTTCCGTCAAGGTGCCGAGCCTCGTATTCTGAGACTTGAGAATATCAAGTCTCCGTTCAAGGCTCTGGCGAACTGCCGGAGTGCTGCTTGTCACCATGCGCTGCATGATAATCAGCAGGAAGATAAGGCACATATTCTTCTTTCGGTTTCTCTGCGCCTTATTGTATGTTTTCGAGACATAGGCTGTCACGAGCTTGTATAGCTCCCTCTGCATGGTGTGACGCTCGTCCCAATTCATTTCTACAAGATGCGTAACTCTGTTTTTGAACAGCTTGTTCCCGTTGTTGTCAATCGCCTCACGCTTTTCAGTGCGGATAAGATATGGTGCGACTTGCTCTTTGACAATCGATTTAGCATTCGGGAATGCTTCTTCGTCGAGAAGACGCACAAGCCTCAAGAACGGCTCTGTTTTGCCGTTATGCGGCGTTGCAGAGAGCAGCAGAAGGTACGGACTTGCCTGAGAGAGAAGATAGCCCAGCTTATATCTCGCAACTTCGCCGGTCGATCCTGCTACCCTGTGAGCCTCATCAATTACAATCAAATCCCAGCCGCTATTGATAATGGAGTATATGCGTTCCTCGTTGTACTTTTCAACGCGCTCATCCGTCCATCCGGCATGACGCTCTATGGGTTTGATGGAGTCCATAGGTGAGATGACCTGATCGTATTGACCATAGACATCTTCGTTGTCTGTCAGACGGCGAATGGTGTCATAATCGGAAGGCAGGATCACATTAAACTTCTCATGGAACTTGTCCTGCATTTCTGCCGCCCACTGCGTCACGAGACCGGTAGGGCAAACAACAAGAATACGCTTTATAAGACCACGGGCTTTAAGCTCCTTGATCACCATGCCAGCTTCAATCGTTTTACCGAGACCAACTTCATCCGCGAGAATGTAGCGGATAGTGTTCTTTTCCATAACTCTGTTCAGCACATGGAGCTGATGAGGCAGAGGAATAACACCACTTGCCAGAGAGGACAGTAGTCCTCCTGCGGTCTCATTGCGGATTTTTGAAAGGAGCGTTACATACCGGAGATAGTTTTCGTCGTAGGTATTGGTCCCGCCATCCTTATTCAGTTGTTCTTCGGTGGCTTTGTAGACCAATCCCTTTGCAGGATCAAAAACGCGATAGGAAACATATCCCCACGCTTCAATCCTATCCAACACCTGAACGGTAGCTCCGGTGATGGTATCAAAAATAAAATCTCCGGTATGAAACATTTCTTGTTCCTCATTTCGATTGGACTTTTCTCTTGGAATTAGCTAAGAAGGTATTTTGAGAGAACGGACCCTTATAGGCTTCTTCATCAAGAAATCCCAATATCACTTTCACTTGTTCTTTATCATTAGGAATAACTATTTGTTTGTTCTTTACAGTTAAATCGATTCCGGCTTTCTGCGCAAGTCGTTTTATTTCAATAGCTGAAAAACTTTGAAGTACACCGGAATCGTTGATCATGGCGATTTTTCTTCGAATTGATGTATTTGCCATAGCTTCAAATGCGTCTGCGTTTTCTATGCTAAGTATGTCATTGGATGTAAACGCAACCACTTCCGGAGTTGTTGCAGAACGGTAAAATCCGCTCAGATCAAATACTTGTCTTGCGAAGAAAAAGGATGTAAACAAAAGCTGCTCGTCTGTGAAATAACAGTCCACGGAGTCTGAAATACTAAGTCCAAACTCTTTTTCTCGCCTAAATGAATTGTTAGACCAAAATAGATTTATGCTATTTGTTGAGATATACTGCTCTCTACGAAATCGTTGGAAAGCGACATCAAACTTTTCCGTCTCGTTATCCTCTGTCAATTCTCCAACGAAAACAGCCTTAATTGCAGGGTATTCGCCATTGACTCTTTCATACGCTGACACTCCAAGAGGATCTCTAATGGCATCTTTTATCTCGTCAGGAAGTTGAAAGTTACTTATACAAAGAAACTCATCCTGATCAGGCTTGTAGCTTCCATCAAACTCTATTCGTTCTTTGTCATTTGTTAAGTTGGCGGTAGCAGCCGAGAAAATATTGCAAATAATCTCTTGCGTATTTGCATCCATTTCTATTCTTCGAATCGGCTGTTGGTCATCAGCGCACATCACCATGATTGAGCATTTTTCGAACATTACTGTCCTCCCTCGTCAAGCAAAAGAAACTCCATAATCCGTTTAATATGGCGTAAATCAGTTGCTTTTCGGATTTTTCTCTTGCTTATCAAGACATATCCAGATACTCCCTGTTTGGCTTTTACTTGATAAAAATGATAACCTTTAACGAACATAAGTGGGTTAGGCGTTGCCGAGTTCACAAACGGTGCGATTAAAACAATGGCTAATGCAATGGCACACGATAAATACAGGTTAAAGTCTTCCAATGCAAGGCTTGCAAATGGAAACGCATAGGAAATCAGATAGGCAACAATCCATGCGTCGTGGGGGGAGACTTCCTCAATGTTTATCTTGATGGGCGGGAGATTTCGTTTGCAGTATGCAAACGAAATCTCCATTGTAGCAACAAGAAGAATAAAAGCGCATACGCAGATCAATGGTACACACCAACTATGCTTTTCAAACCACCATACTACTGCGAAAACCAAGCATAGAGGGGCTGCCGCTGATAAATTATAAACCCATTTTTGTAAGATATTCGGCATGATTACACCCTGCTCAAGCTGATGTCGTAGTACATAAGCAAGTTCTGGTCCTCTTGAATTGTCTCTTCGGGGAGACGGTTTGCCAGCGCAACGATAGCAGCATAGTCCTTGTCCTTCCAGAGCTTTGCAAAACCGGCGCGGATCGCTTCGGATCTGAAGACTTTGAGCTTGCCCTTGCTGTTGAGGTATTCTTGGAACTCCTTGAGCAAGTTCTTCTCGCGCAGCTTTGCAATATCGCCACTCTTGGTCAGGTCAGGAATGTACCATTTGCCATGTTCGTCCTTCAAGAAATTCTCTTCAAGGATCACAGACAGTTCCGGCATCTTTTCGCGCTTATCAACAGCTTTCAGTTCTTGCATGAACTTTGGCATCAAGTCCTGATAAGTTTGTGGACCTTCTCCACTGTTAGTGTCAAGCTGCTGGTAGAGCCAGCCGATAGCGGATTTTTCGTCAGAAACAAAGAGGGAGAATTGAATGGTCTCAACATCACAAGTTGCACGAGCCATATCATACTCATTTACCTGATCAGGTAAGAAGTACATATTATCTCGCTTTAGGAAGCGTTCATCTAAACCTTTGTAGAAGTCACTTGCGTCCATTGGAACAGCCAAACCAGACATAATATGATATGCCACCATTCTATCCCATAGCAAAAACGACTGTCTTTCGGACAATACTTCTATTTTCCCCATCTTTTCTACAACGACAGGTAGATTTGATAGGTGTTGTCTAACAAATGACCACACAGTTTCAGATGTTCCAGCTTTTGCCGCAAAATCTTGAAGCATTGTTACAGTCGGTTTATACGCGGAAATTACAAGATCTTGTTTAACGGCAGCAGTATTGTTGACTTGTTTGAAGCTTCCTTGCTGTTTATCCAATGTTCGAATATCTGCAATAATAAACCCTGAGCGTTGTAAGGATTCTTGAATGGCATTCCACACAGCATTTTTGGAATTGTGAAACTCTACCGTCATCCAATGATTGGGCTTGAGTATTCGGTAAAACTCCTTGAAACAAGCTGTCATAAGTCCCTGGTACTCGGTAACGCCTTTTCCTTGCGAATCATTAACTATCGCTTCTAAGGTATTGTTTGTCTTTACCTTAAGCCAAGCCTCCCAAAGAAAACTTAATTCTGAGTAGTTCAAATTGTCTCCAAATGGAGGGTCAGTAAAAATGTAATCAATAGAACTACTCGGAATGTTGCTCAAATCCGAAGACGAAGCGTTGTTGCATAAACAATTACTGAAATCATGAGTGGAGGAAAACACCTTAATAAAGTCATCGGTTTTCCCTCGAAGAATACGAATAACATCGCCTTCGGCAGACAAAGATGGTAAGTATAGTGTACCACTTAGTACACCATTACCTCGTTTTCCCATGTTATACCGAACAAGTTTTGAAACAAGGGTTGGATTTATGGATTGAACAACGATGCGGAAACGAGAGTTTTTTGTTTTTTCATATAAAGCGGCTAAAACATAAAGGTTTCGCTTGGTATAGAATTGATGGACATATTCAATTCCATACTTGTCATTTCGTCTGCTTTCCGAGCCGTCTATCATTCTGTCGTGAGGGAAGCAATATGGAATCTTCAAGGCGTTAATACGGTCAATCAGTGCGAAATCTCTATCGTCGGGCTTTTTTTCATAACGCTTCCCATTGTGAAAATAGTTTATAAGGACGGGAACTTGCTTGGAAATAGTAAGCGTTTTTCCTAGAGCATCGTCGAAGTAAGCGGTCATCGCGTTGGCACAATTTCTTTTAGACAATTTTGCCCTACATTTTTGACATGAAAAAGATTCTTCGACTTTTTTAGTGGCACTATCCACCGCAGCATCCCAGAATACTATTTCCGCGCCACAATGAGGACAGATGAACACATCAGACCAAACAACATAGTTAATTCGTCCTTTAACATTCTCTTCCTTCCCAAAGAACATTACCTTCTCAGTGTGTTCAGTTTCATACATCCATGAACATTCTTCTTCGACTTCTTCAATAATTCGATCCGCTTCTTTTCTAAATTGGATAGCATTAACTTGATGGTTGTAGTTGTATGCTATGTATTGGGCTGCAGGTGAAAGGTCACTAACGATGGCATTTCGCATACCCCAGTTGTCATCAGATACCCCAAATTCATATTGAAGATCGGAGTTCTTTGCTCCACACATTTGTGCGGCGAGACCTGTCATTCCAGTGCCGGCAAATCCGTCAAAAACAATGTCCCCCGGCTTCGTATAGTGCAAAATATATCTCATAATGGCTTTGTATGGGACCTTTGTGTGATATGTATGAGCCATATAAATAGGATCAGCTTTTCCCTCACTTATATCTGAGGCAAATGGCTCTCTATGATAATCGCCCGTCGCTTCGTCATACAGCGTTCCGTTTTCCTTGATAAATTCCTCGATAAAAGGGTTTGGACAGGCAGTATAATACGGCGCGTCAGACAGTGCGATAATATCCTCATCGCTGCCGATGGGGAAGCCCTCGATATTCCGTACCTTGTCTATGTCCTCTTTGGTAAGCTTGCGCTTTTCCATCGCTTATTCCTCGCTTTCTCTTCTCTTCACAACAATGCGAAGCGTTGCTGCGTCTTTGCCCTTAGTATAGGCAGAAATAATGTCGTTCAGCTTTGCTTTGAAGGTTGCTTCATCCAGCGGAGGCAGCTCGTCCAACTTCTGAACAAGGTCTTCCACTTCGATGACCACCGGCTCATAGTTCTTGAGCAGAGCTTGGATGCTCTTCACGAAGAAGTCATCCACTCTTTGAGGGAGTGTACCGGAGGCAACAAAATCATCAATAGCCTTCGCTTGCTGTGCGCTAAGGTATTCCTTCTGGCTCAGGACAAGCGGATCTGTGATGGTGTCCATGAGCTGCTTTGTCCATTCAGCCAGCAGTGCTTCGATGCGATCCTCAAGGTTGTCGAGCTGACCATACACATTTTTTGCCTTATCAGCAAGGCTAAAATGGCAGTGAGGACAAATATGATTTGTCTTCATCTCGGTAGGAGTGAGATCATAGCAAACCTTCAACGATGCAAGGTCGGACTCGATTTCGCTGAGCTTGGCAGAGGACAAGATTTCAATGGTGCGCAGCTTTCTCAGATTGCTCAGAGTAAGGCTTTCCTGAACTTTGCCTCTGCGCTTTGCGTCATCAATTCCGAGACGCTTCTTCTTGTGTTCATCAAAGTAGATTTCGATGTATTTGTCCTTGATTTTCTCAAGCTCCGAAGAGACCTTCTGTGCAGCAGTTTCACCGGCAAGTCCGTCCATAATATCGTCTCGGATAGAACGGAATGCTGCCTTCGCATTTTCAATCTCGGATTTCAATGCGGCGCCGAGTTCAATGAACTCAATATTGGAGATGTAGGTCACAACAGCAGCGCAGTCACTCTTGAATGTGATGTACTCAGGAATTAGCTTCATCAGAGCGATATTCTTTGCCAGCCCATCGACTTCCTCAGAAGTAAGGCTAAAGTTATTCAGCTTCGCAGGGGTGTTGAAACGAGCAGAGTAATTGCTGAACTCATTCTTAACAGCGGAGCAAGCGACTCTCATCATTTGGAGCTGCTGCTGATTAGCAAGCGGCTCACCCCAGAGTTCAAAACCATCGGAGAGCTTTCTTTCGAGAAGAACAGACATATTGCAAAGGTCTTGTGCTGCCTTGAGCAGAGCTTCTACACCTTTCTCGCGATCATTCGGATTGTCAAGAAGAGCAGGATTGATGTCGAGAACATCAAACAGTTTCTTGAGTTCTGCCATAGAAATCTGAGCCGGTTTGGACAGATACTTGAACTCGTACAAATCCATGACGCTTGTCTTCGGTACTTTATCCAGAGTAGATGCTGAAATGGTCTCGCCATTCTTCAAAGTGATTACGGCATAGCCAGCATAGACCATAGACAAGAAGATAATAGGAGTGAAGATATGCCACACCTTAAACTTCTTATCGATCTGCCAATACAAACCTTGCTGTTCAAATAGATCAGAAAAGTTCAAAACGCCTTGCTGCGGCAGAGCCTTCACCATGTCAATGTAGTAGGAGGCATATTTAGAGCCTTCGGGACGGATCTTGTCACCGTCAAGAATGCCAAAGCTCTGCAACATTGCCGTGGACTGCTGCGTCTTTCTTCCGGCAAAATGGTCGAAGGCAGCACGAGCGTTATCAGCCATGTTTTTGCGAGTAATCTTCGTTTTCATTACCGGGCAGTCGGGATAAATTGTGTTGAAGTAATTATCCAAGCAAATGGACGCTGCAAGGTCAATAGTATCGTTGAAGGTGAGGTCGCGGTTATAGCGTCCCTTCAAAACCTCTATCAACTGTTTGCGCTCTTTGTTATACATAACATCAAAGCAAGTGTTTTTATTTTCGCTAAGATACTTCACCAGCTTTTTACGGAGGATGTTTGCCTTTCCGAGATAAGCGTCCTTATCTTTGCCTTCGCTTATATCAGCCAAGCTGCAAGATGCAGCATACAGAGAAATGGTCTCTTTGAACTCGTTGTTTGTCTTGAAGTAGAAGTACACTTCGTCTTCAAGGTCCTGCCTTGAACTTCCTGCATTTCCGTAGGGAGGCATGATGTGAATGTAGAAGTCACGCTCAGGCTGCGCAGTGCTTCTTTCTCCGGGCAAGCCCATGAACAGGTAGCCCTCACGGAAGATGTTATGGGAGTCCCAGTTCAGGTCATGCTCATAGATATTGAAGCCGGAAACATACTGTTTCTTATCCCATTCGAGGCAGCTATACACGACTTGATAGAAATATCGGTTAAGCTCACCGTCAGCCATTAGAGAAGCTTTCTGCTTGATCTTTTCGTCGTAGTCTACGACTTTATCTACATCAATGTAATACTGATTATTTGCTTCGTTATAAATGATAAACTGACCGGAGACAGTGGTCATAATGTCACGCAAAGTAGCCTTAACAATGCCAAGCAGGAAGTCTGCATCCTGCTCAGGCATCATGAGATGGAGGCAGAGGTCATCCTTCAAGTTTTCTGCGGTCAAGCCAAACTGAACATCAAGCCCGTTGGTGGTCAGTCTATGCACACTCAAAGCATAGATGATCTTAATAGCAAGAGGCTTGTATGCCGGTTTCGGGAATGATGTATTGATAATGCCTTCGAGTTGCTGGCTTGCATTTACGACGCGGCTGATAGTGACATCACTACGCAGCAATCCATTGGACTTTATTGCAGTCCAATAGTTGTCGAACGAGATAATGCCCGGTGCATCAGAAGGAACATCGGTATTGAAAATGTCCTTGATGGTCAAGGAAATGTTTTTCAAAATGTGGCGGTTTTCAATCAGATAAATCTTGTTAAAAACATCAATATATGCCGGATGGATAGGATAGAGATCAACGAACTCATCCAGCTTCGAGGACATTCCGGTATAAAGGTTGCAAAACTTTTCCAAGTGCGCTCTGATCAGAGCTTTCTGTTCTGCGGTTTTTTTCAGGATTCTCTCGGAGACAACATACGAAGTTGCCTCTTTGGTAATCACGATCTGCGTGAAACGGTCCTTTACATGCATCAATGTGTCAGAGACAAAGCTGAAACGAGGGTTATCAAATACTTTCTCCTGAACGCCAAAGATGACACGAAGGTTGGACTTAGAACACATTTCGCCCAGTGCGCGGAAGAACTCCAAATCGAGAACAATAGCGCGTTCGTCACGAGATGTCAGATACGAAAGGAACTCGTCTACGACAATCAAATATCCCTTGTCAGGATATTTTTCGTTGAATGCCATCATCATGTCCTTGATGAGCTTCTTGTTGTCTTTTACAGTATCAAAATCAGGAACATCATATTCAATTCCACGGGCATCAAAGTCTTCCTGGATAAATCCAAAAAGGATCTCGCGGAGAGACATGGTAACGCCACCGATCTCAATGCGAAGGACCTCAAACTTACCGGCAACCGGTTCCATGCTCTTAGCAAACTTCTTGTTTTGAAGATACTGCAAGTTATCTGCATCCTTAGCAATCGCGGAGATGACAGACATCAAGTGAGATTTACCCGTACCATAGTTACCGACAACAAGGACACCTTTGTTGTCAACAACCTCGTCCATTTGAAGCTGGTCAATAACGGGAGCTTGGAGACTGTCTGCCATTGCTTCGGACATAACATAAGTCTTCACATACTCTCGTGCCTTATTAGCGTCGTCAGCCGTGGTAAGCTGTATGACATCTTCTATCGGGTTAAAACTAATCAGTTCTGAATATTTCATTTCATTTCCTCCTGCTTACACGACACAAACAATGTCATAGTAATCAATTTCGTATTTATGATAGTCAGGTAAACCTTCCTCACTATAAATCAGCGAATTATCTTCAAGTTTTCCTGACCAAATTAGGTCAAACTTTTTTCTCTTACATGAAGCGGTCAGCATCTTAAAAACATCGATCTTGTAGTCAGGATTGAACATTACATCAATGTCCTTGATAACAGACTTTTCGGGTATGGAATCAAGGATTTCGTTGAAGCATTTTTCCAATCTCATTGTTCGTCTGGACGGCTTCAAAGGTAGTAATCTTTCTGCCATTATGGTGTTTATGGATATAGCGTCATCCAAGATTTTTGATGGTGCCGAGCAATAGACAAGGAGACGATAGGTGTCCTTTTCGGCAGCCAGCATATTTGATTTTATGATAATTCCCATCGCTCAAGCTCCACTCTACTTTACCGATTCTATCGTATATTTTTGTGTGTCCAATATTCAGGACTCAACATTATCAGGAACAAACTCTACAATGTCAGCGATGTTGCAATCAAGAGCAACACAAATCTTGCGAAGAGCCTCCATTGAGACATCCTCACCCTTTCTGAGCTTTGTCATGGTGCTGGCTGACAAGCCACTCTTCTTATGAAGATCGCCCTTGCTCATTTCCTTATCAACAAGTAATTTCCAGAGTTTCTTATAGCTTGCTTTCATGATTTCTACCTCCGTATAGAATGTTATTATCTATTATAACTCAAACTCTTCGTTTTTTCAAGATGTTCTGAGGAAATTCGGACTTTTTTGTCCGATTTACATGATTTCCTGCGGATTAACGGAACAGATTACACTGAGACGCAGAAAAAGAGCCTATACGACGGTAAATTCGTATAGGCTCTTTGCGTTATTCAAGTTCGCTATTTCGTTTGCTCTCACGATCTTTCGAGGCAGCAGGACTGAGATAGCTGTCTACATTCGCCTTGATGGTGTCGATCTGTTTGCCTTGTTTCTTGAGACTTGCTCTTTCATCGTAGAGCCTCTGTTGTTCTTCGGTGAGCTGATCCTGCTCAGCTTGGAGAGACTTCAAGCTCGGAAGTTTCCCGTCTCCCCGAATGGCAAGGAGTGTACTCTTAGCCGCCTCAAAGATGACCAACTCGGCTTCGTGTTTTGCTCTGAATGCGGTCTTGTCCTTTGCCTTCTGGAAGGCTTCATAGACCGGCTTGAGCCGCTGATAATTGCTGATGTTTTTGATGAGGGGCTGCACCCCACGCAGTCTTGCTTCAACTCTTTTCAGTTCCTCTCCGGTGCGCTCATAGGAGCTGTGGATGTCCTCCACCTTAGACTCAAGGTCAGCGTATTGGAGAAGATTATTCTCGGTGAGATAGTTGAGCGTCTTAGCAGCTTCCTTGAGGTTATTTATCTTCGCCCAGTGTTCATAGCCTTTGCTCTCTTGAGCCTTGATGCTGTTCTGAATGTCGATGATGAGAGAGATACCCTTGCGCTCGGTCTGCATCCTACGCTTGCGAGGATTGCGTCCCTGAATGCGTTCCTTGATGCGCTCTTCGGTATAGTTTTCACCGATGGTTTTTGCACGAGTAAAACGCTCTTGTCCCTCAGCTCGGAAGGAGATATACTTGCCGGTTTTGATTTCATATCCGGCTTCCTGCATGAGCTTCAAGAACTCATCGTAGTCTTTCGCGGTAATGACCAAACGGTCAATCGTCTGCTTGAGTTTTTGCTTCCAGCTCGTTCCTTTCTTTGCCTCAGTGTACTCCTTGTAGTCCATGCCTTTACTCTGCGAGGGAGGGATCACAGACAGCCCGTGTTCCTTGCAGATTTCATCACTCAGAAGTCGCAGCTCTCGGTATGTTCGTTTGTTGCTCCGGTAGGAATGGTAGTCCGCAAAGTTGACGGCATTGAAGATGATGTGGTTGTGACAATGCCCCTTGTCTATGTGTGTTGCGATGACATACTCATACTTACCCTTGAGCCATTCGTCAGCGAATTGCTTTCCGATCTCGTGTGCAACTTCCGGCGAGACTTCGCCCACATCGAAGGACTGAATGAGGTGTCTGGCTATGACTTTGGGGATCTGCGCTCCTTGCTGTGCGGCAAGGTTTCTTGTCCATTCAAACTCTTTGGCAGCACTCTCACCGGCAGCACATCCGAAGGAGGAAACAAGCAGTTCATCATCGGTCTTTTTCGGATCAATGATATAGGCTATCGCCTTGTTTACAGTTCCTCGGATTGGCTTGATTTTAGTAACTGCCATATCTCTTTCTGCCTCTCTTTCATCTCCGCAACATCGTCTTCGTAGAAGTGTCCGGTGGAGTTGATGCGCTTGCAAATATGGTTGATGTTTGAGGCTACACGACTGACTGCGGCGGCAAGTTTCTTCTGCTGCGTGTAGTCCACCTTGATGATGTAGCCGTCAATCATCATCTTCCTCGCATAAGCTCCAAAGTTCTTTGTTCCAAGCTGCTTCATCTTGCTTTCGATGAGATGCTTTTCATACTCCGTGACGGCAAGACGGAGTATAATCGGTCTCGTTCTGTTTGCCATAGGCGTTCTGTCCTTTCGTAAAGAATAGAGGGTTTGGGAGGCTTCCCAACAAGCAGTTTTCAGGATTAAGGGGATGGTTTCCTTAATCGAAAATCGCCGTGTGTGGCAACACTGGCTGTGCTTGCTATTCTCTAAAATCGTATTCCCTCGTAGGGAGTCCCCGTAAAATACCCCTCTCACAATACAACGGACAAAAGCGCTCACAATGCCAAGTATCATACAGAAAAAAGACGCTCGGAAGCGTCTTTTCTCCGTATATGAGCATCACACAATTTCCCAAACAAAGGTCGCTGTATCGCGCAAATCAATGTCATCCGGCTCAATATCCGGCGCACCACATTCCCTGAGAGCCATCATAGGCATGATGCAGTCTTCCATCTCGTAGCTCGTTCTTGAGACGATGTTTAACTCGCCCCAGTTATAATCAATGGATTGGAGTTTGCCCAACTCAGCGCCTGACGCTCTGCATAGAATCTCTGCTTTTTCTCTGGCATTCTTCGTTGCGCTCATCAGAAGCTCGTCGCTGACCTTTGCTGCATCCTTTACGGTAAATGCAATGCTCAATTCGGGTTTCGCTCCACTGCTGGAAATAGCAGAGAGGACATTCGCAAGTCTCTTGCTGTCAAAGTCAAATGCCAGCTTGAGGCGGTAGGAGCAGTTATATCCTGCGAACTCTCGCTTGTAGTTTCCGCTGCGATCCTTGACGCTCTCATAGGCGGTAGAGACATTGAAGCTCGTAGTCTTCAAATCGCCCTTTTCAAAGCCAACTTTCTGAGATGCAGCTTCAAGGCTGTTGATCCTCTCCGTTGCCTTCTGCATAGCATCGTCGTACTCTTTTTCTTGTGTCTCTATGCCGAGGGAAAGAGTGATGTAGTCAGGTCTTGCAGAGACGCTGCCTACGCCTTTGACCGTGATTGTTCTCATCATTTGTGTCCGCCTTTCTTGCGACTTTCGTAGTCTGCATCAATTCGTTTTTTCCAATTTGCATCGAGAGGTGCGCTGCATCTGATAGAGCAGATCGCTTCGCTCAGGACCTCATAGTTGAGCTGCGTTCCTTCACTGTCACTGTGATAATTCACGGCGCGATCCTCGCTGATGCCGAAGTGTCTTGCGGTCTCAACCGCGTCGATATTGGCGCCGAGGAACAGAAACTCCCAGCCGTACTTTTCCTTCTGACGCTCGATCATTTTCTTGACCTTTTCGCCGTCGTATTGACGGCTTGCATTCTCCATTCCATCGGTAGTGATGACGAACAAAGTATGCTCAGGTACATCCTCATTTCTTGCGTACTTGTGGACATTACCGATGTGATGGATAGCCCCACCAATAGCATCCAAAAGAGCTGTGCAGCCTCGAACGGTATAGTCATCTCTGGTCATGGGCTTGATGTCCTGAACGCTTACACGGTCATGAATAACCTCGCCGGTGTTGTCGAAAAGAACGGTGGAGATCAGGGCTTCGCCCTCTGCGTTCTTTTGTTTTTCAATCATGGAGTTAAAGCCTCCGATGGTGTCAGCTTCAAGCCCACTCATAGAGCCGCTGCGGTCAAGGATGAAGACGATTTCGGTTAAGTTCTTTCTCATGTTCAATTCCTCCTGTATATAGTTTTTGCCTTTCCGGCAAAAACAAAATATGACTGCTCGGTTTTTACCCTACAGTCATATTATACGGATTTATTCAGTTGTCGTGGTCGCATGGCAAGCGACATTACATTATGCCACGGAAAAGATCACTTTCAATGTCCGCAATCTCGTCCATCGGTATCTTCTTCCCATTGGTCAGGATCATCATGCGCTCATATTCTTCGATGCGTTTTAGATTGCCGGTCACAGTAACATACGCACCGCCAGCTTTCTTCTCGTCCGGCACAAAGTATGTGACGGTGATCTCCGGTTGGTCTGCAATAATATCGCTTAGATATTGCTGCTTCATGTCCAACATCGCTTTTGTTTCTTCACCGAAATCTATCCGTTCGTCCGTCAGACGCCCGGTTTCTTTGATAGCAGCGTCATATCCGGTGAGTGCTGCGAAGGGAGAAAACTGCGCTGCCCGTTCAATCTCAGACATTTGCGGTCTTGTTTTGGAAACATAGTGGGGATGATTGATAATGTCAGAGTAATCATTCCTCATCTTCTTCATCCTCCATTCTCATACTCAGATACCTCCGTTCCCGATGCTAAAGTGCATCCTTCGGGCAGTTCTTAACGCACTCCATACATAAAATACACTCTGTTCCGTTCTTCCGTTTTCTTGAGTTGTCGGTGACATCCACATCCATAGGACATACTTTTTTGCACTTTCCGCATGACACACATTTGCTTTTATCACATTTGATTCTAAACAGTGCGAAGTAGCTCATCGGCTTCAAAAATACTGTAATTGGACAGATGTATTTGCAAAAGGCTCGGTTATCTTTGAAGGCAACGGCAAGAGCGATCCCCACAATGTAGTAGAGCGCATTTCCAACGATAAATGCCCAGAACATGATGCCTTCAATATTCGCCACATCAGCAATAAATAAAGCCAAAACGAAAACAAGGGAAACAAGGAAAACGATGTACCTTATCCATCCGATTTTACGCCTTTTGTGATCTGGTGTTTTATACGGAAGGAAGTCAAGCACCATTGCTGTCCAACACGCATAGCCACACCATCCGCGCCCAAAAATAAGCGGTCCGAAAATCTTTGCTACGGCATAGTGGATTGTCGCAGCTTCAAAAACTCCGGTGAAGAGATAATACCAAAAGCCCTCAATCTGCATATTCTCATTGCAGATAAGCCCCAAATAGATGAGCATATAGAGACCGACAAGAAGCTGGACAACGCGCCTTGCGTGCTTGTAGTTCTGCGCAAAGAGAACAAGTCCTAATGTGATGGATATTCCGATATAGCTGAAATTGAAGAGATAGAAGATGTTATTCTTTGCCAGCCATAGTGTAATCGCAACAGTTTCAAAGACAATCAACATGATTGCCGGAAGTATATATTTTTTCAAGCTGTTTCGCTTCATGCCTTATGTCCTCCAATCTGTGCGTTGCGATCCTTCGCAGTTGCACCTTCCTCTAAGTTCATTCCCTTGAGGATTGCGTTCTTGCCATACTTCTTCTTGATAGTCAACATGGTTTGCTGCATTTTCTTCTCACGCTCAAGCTCTGCGGTTTCTTGTTCCTGCTGTGCTTCGAGGGCTGCGTAGTCCGTGAAAAGGTCAAGCTGTTCGTAGCCACTGTTTTTCTTCGGAGTTGATGCTTCCGGCACGACATGATTAGCCGTGATATTCAGCCTTCGGATGAGAAGGCTTTTGTCAACGATGCGGTCAAAGAGGTCTGTTGTAGCACACATTATTTTCTTCGTAGATGATGTGTGACCGTCGAGGTTTATTGTGCCGTGGGAGTGTTTAGGAATCTGCCGTCCGTAGCCATCTTTGACAATATCTCCGTGATACTTTGCTTTGCGCTCAGGATCAGTTAGGTTTTCAATGTCATAGCCTACGGTTACAACAATCTGGTCTGTGACAAGCCCTTTGTCCACCAAATCAAGTGTCAGCATATCAGCCATCTCTCGAAGCACGAGCTTCGCCTTTTCAGCCTCATAAGGACAGTGCAGTACTTGTCCTGTTCCTAAGCTATTGGTGCTTGGTCGGTACGCTTTAATAGCTTTGATGGTCGTTGGCTCCCAGCCCCACGCATGGTCTATCAGCAGCTCCGCATACTTACCGAGAAGTTTGTAGAGTAAGTCTTCATCGCGCTCAGAGCATCTTGCTACATCACCCATCGTAAACATACCGTTTTCTTCGAGCTTCTTTGCGATGCCGCGTCCTACTCGCCAGAAGTCGGTGAGAGGCTGATGCGTCCACATGGTCTTGCGATAACTCATCTCATCCAGCTCGGCAATGCGCACACCGTTCTCATCTGCCGGTATGTGCTTTGCAACGATGTCCATTGCCACTTTGCAGAGAAAGAGGTTTGTTCCGATACCGGCTGTTGCTGTGATGCCGGTGGTCTCAATGACATCCAGAATGATCTTCATGGCGAGGTCATGAGCAGACAGCTTGTAGGTGTTCAGGTAGTCGGTTACATCCATGAATACCTCGTCGATGGAGTAGACAACAATGTCCTCCGGTGCGATGTACTTCATGTAGACCTCGTAAATTCTTGTGCTGTATTCCATGTAATAAGCCATACGAGGGGGAGCGATGATGAAGTCAATCTCAAGCTCAGAATTTGCTTGCAGCTCCGAGAAGAAATGAGACTTTCCCTCAAGTCTTCGCCTCGGTGCGTCGTGCCGTCTTCCTGCGTTTGCTTCCTTGACTCGCTGCTTGACCTCAAACAAGCGGCCGCGTCCTGAGATGCCGTAGGATTTGAGGGAAGGAGTGACCGCAAGGCAGATAGTCTTGTCTGTGCGGCTCTCGTCTGCAACTACGAGGTTGGTGTCCATCGGATCAAGTCCGCGCTCTCGACACTCAACCGAAGCATAGAAGCTCTTGAGGTCGATTGCGATATATGTTCTTTGCTTCATGCTCCGGCGATCCTCCTTTCATCCTTAGAGCTTATACATATCGAGCAGCATTGCTACAAGCTCATCGGTACGGTCAATAATATCCTGCACCGTCCATGCGTCCTTTTCTGCAAGCTCCTTATTGATTTCAAGCCCGTTTTTATACCCCACATAGAGCTTCTGAGCATTGAGACGATCCCTCTTTTCTACAAAAGAGAGATTGCTTAAAGTGCTGTTATATCCGGTAACAGTCAGGTTGCCGATCTTGTGGACATACTGTTCAAGATACTCGTTAGCCAAATTACGATCTCCAGCGGCAATCATATCTACCCATTTGTCGGGAATATTCTTTCCTTCGGGGAATATGTGTTCAATAGTCCATTTGAAAACCTTTTTTCCACCATAATCATTCTGCTCCCAGAGGTCAGTCCAAGTTTCGTTGGTCATGTGTTTCTGAGCAATAGCGCAGAGAACGAATCTTGCAACGCCAACATTCTCTTCGTAAATGTCTCCCTTGAGTTTTTCTTCAAACAACTCATCGGTGGCAGACCAATGGACAAGCTCGTCGTAGATATGCTGATAGATTGCAGTTCCGGTGAGTTTTCCTTCCTCAACATCGGAAATAATCTGCATGAAGATTTTATTCAAATCTCGTGTATTAGGAGTATCTGTGATATTTCTTCGGACAAAGAAGCGAGTCAGCAACTTGATTGTTTCCAGAATATCAGCGTCAGCAACTTCAAGCGTGGCTTGATTTTTGAACAAATACATCAGCAGCAGATAAGAAGGTGCGCCCTGAATACGACTCAGGTCGGTCAGGCTGTTGGTATATTTCGTTTTATCGTCGGTGCTGAGGATAAGCCGAGAGTAAATCTCACCGCATACCAAAATGTCGCTCATAAAGCCGGACAAATCTCTGCTTATCAGTTCCTCAAAAATGGACAACAAATTGGAACGGGTGGCAATATAGCCGAGAGGATCTTTCTTGCGCTGCCCATCCGTTCTGAACGGCTCGTTTAAGCGGTTTTTGAACGCATTGTAATACTGCCGGAAGAAACGCTCTTGTGTAGAGTAGTCATCCGTCAAATAACCGAGGAGTGTCTGCCAATCCTCAAAGCAGTCATCACAAGTCATACCCGAACGCTCGGCTCTCGCCAAAATAAGGTTTTTCATGAGGTCAATAGCTGTCAATGGCGTACCTCTGTTATTCAGGGACTCAAAAAGAGTGTAAGCCTCCGCGTGACTTCCAACCTCTATCTTAACGAGTACCGCTTTCGATACCTTGCTCTTGATTTCAAGCAGGGTCTTGACTGCATCGCCCGACTCTTCAATATCCTGATCTAATCTTTGTAGGAAGTATTTATAGCACTTGGCGATCTTGCGATTGCCCCAGTTTTTTTCGCGCTTCGCACTTTTGAGCAGACTATTCTCGTACATTACGACATTGAAGTCAGCCTGATTGTGGTTTTGAATTTGAGGACAAAGAATAAGCCCGTTCGATGCGCCTTTGCAAATAATGGACTTTCTAAGAGCAGGAAGCTCGTCCTCATCATCTTCATCCAGCTCATCCTTATGTATCTTGAGCCGGTTGTATATTGCGGTCAGAAGGAGGCAGAGCGTCGTTAAACGCTGCTGTCCATCGACAACCTCAAGCTCCTTTGTTTGGAAAGCATCGGAAGAGTTATCAATGCAAATAATTGAGCCGATAAAATACCCATTGTCGTTTTCGCAAATGTCATCGTAAAGGTCTTTCCATTGGTATTGTCCCCATGTGTATTCACGCTGATATTTCGGAATCATGTAGCAGAAGCCAGCGTCCTTCTTGAATACATCGTCTATTTGATAATCATGAACAGATTTGATCACTGAGTTATCCTCCTTGCGTATTATGCTCCGAGCAAACTCTGGTCAAAAGCAAACAGAGCCTCGTTAATTTCAAAAACATTGTAGTTTCCCTTGCTGATGAAGAACTCAATGATGATGTCGAACTTGTTGCTATGAGACAGCGCAAAGCCAGCCTTCATCAGCATATCCCTCGTTTCGTCCAAAGACAGCTCAAGAGCGATGGCAAAAGCAATCGCTGTGGGCTTGCTCGGCTTGTGGAGCTTGTCACTGCGGATCTTCGAGAAAAGTTTGCGGTCAATGTTCGCCTTCTTGTAACACTCAGCGTCCGTCATACCGGATTCATCAATCTTACGCAGCAGCATCTCAGAAAAGCTCTCGTCGATCTGCTCCATCGCCTCGTCCAGAGACATTGCTGCCTTCATTGCCGCCATAGGAGGCAGAGCCATTTCCTTTGCCTCATAGACTGCATCAGAGCAGACATTCATCTCGCGGATAGCGTCTTCCTCGTCCTCAAGGTCTTCCTCGCGGAAGGCATTCAGTCTGCGAAGACGCTCTGAGTAATTGTCCGTATGCTCGTCCACATAGTTGTCATCAATGTACTCTTCAATGTCGGAGAACAGCTTCTCACTGATCCGATACGCCTTCTTATCAAAGATGACGATATAGACGGTCATATCATTCTCAAGCAGGAAGTCACTGATGGTTTCCATCGCTATTCTGAGTGCCTGATCTTTGGGATAGCCATAGATGCCGGAAGAGATCAATGGGAATGCAACAGTCTCACACTTTGCTTCCTTAGCCAGCTCAAGAGATGTCCGATAGCAGGAGATGAGCTGGTCACGCTCTCCATGCTTGCCGTCCAGATAACGCGGACCGACGGCATGAATGATATGTTTACACGGGAGTTTATATGCTCCCGTGATCTTCGCGCTGCCGGTTTCGCAGCCGCCAAGTGTCTTGCACTCAGCCAACAGTGCCGGTCCTGCGGCACGATGGATGCAGCCGTCCACACCGCCGCCTCCCAGCAGAGAGCTGTTTGCAGCGTTGACAATGGCATCCACCTTCATTTTTGTGATGTCATTTCTGACGATTTGAAGCGGCATTATTCTATCCTCCGTCCTATCAAAGTGGCATCGGTGTCCGGGCGATCAGAATGACCGCCAGAATCGCGCCCACAAATGCCGCAGCCCCTATGACAGCCAACAGCTTTTTGCTAAGTTTCTTCTTCGTTGCCTTGCAGATCAGCGCGGCGCAAGCCATGCAGATAGCCGCAGCAACAAGTGCAATGCCCAGCGTTTCCCATAGCCAAGATAATTCATATAGGATTTTCATGCGATCATCTCCTGTTCGTTAAACTGGAATCTGTCTGTTATTTTACAAAGGTTGCATCATCTCAAGAATGATTCCGTCCGGGTCTCTGAAATAAAAAGCTCGACTCTCCCCAAATCCATTTGCTCTAAAGTCGAAATACTGCGGCTCAGACAAGCACTCCACATGATTTTCGATAAGGGTTTTGTAGACAGAATCAATGTCACCCGTATAGAAACACACTTCCGAGATGGATGTCGTAAACAGGTCTGATTGCTCTTTATGAATCTCGCAATCGGCGAACTGAATCAGCTCGATAGGTGGTGCTTCAATAGCCTTAGAACCGTTCAAATAAGCAACCCTTGCTTTGCAATTTTCCTTATGGAACATTTTATCTGTTTCTTCGCCTTCCATAAAGATTTCGCCTTGAAATTCAAGCCCAAGAATGTCTCTGTAGAAAGCAATGGAGCGATCTATATCAGAAACGGTTAATCCAACATGATAAATTCTTCCAATCATATTTATAGCCTCCTGAGAAAATTTCGATTTATCTGCCTCTTAAAGTCCAAGTTCTTCAACCCACGCCGCAAGCTCCTGATGCCCGACGCTGCCATTGAAGACCTTGCCATCCAGCAGCTTTGCGCCTTTGCAGATCGGCGCAAGGTGCTCATTTGTCTTGCCCATGCCGCTTCCACCGGAGGTAGCAAACGGTACAATGGTCTTGCCGGTCAGATCGTAGCTCTCAAGGAAAGTGTTGATGATGGTTGGCGCAACATACCACCAGATTGGGAAGCCAACAAACACGGTATCGTAATCAGCCATATTATCACGCTTGCCGTTGATAGAGGGACGGGATGCAGGATCGTTCATCTCAAGTGTGCTGCGAGACTTCTTATCCATCCAATCAAGGTCAGCTTTTGTATAAGGCACTTCCGGCGCGATCTCGTAAATGTCTGCACCGATAGCCTCAGCTAATGTTTCGGCAACCTTCGCTGTAACTCCGCTTGCGGAGAAATATGCAACTAATTTTCTGCCCATTGTAAAGCCCTCCATTTATTCATCGTATTCAACTTCATTATCTCTGCACCAGCGTTCAGCCAACTCTCGATAGGCGTTTGCCTGATAGTCATACCATAGCTGTTCGATGCCATGATAGCGGATAGATTGCTTGAAGCGTCTGAATGCGCCCTTACCTCGGATTGCGCCGATCAGCTCACTCTTGATTTTGCCCGGAGGCAGATAGTCAACAAATGCCTCCATAATGCTGTATTCATGAATGTCGTATTTTGTCGGAAAGCGGAGAAAACGGTCAGGCGCGTTTTCAATCAACTCCAAAAGCTCTTCATTCGTTTCGCCGGTCATGAATGCGTCAGGCAGATAAACGGTCTCTTTCGTTTTTGTGTCATAGAGGGAAGTGTAGGACTCGGTTGCTTCCTCAATCGCGTCTATGACTACTTGCAGTTTTATCTTCATGACATCAATCTTACTTTCCGCAGCAATGCTTATATTTCTTGCCGCTTCCGCAAGGGCAAGGCTCATTTCGCCCAACCTTCTTTGCCTTTGTAGCTGCTTCTTTGGAAGCATCTGCCAGCTCCTTCAAAAGTGAAAAGCGAAGCATCTCATTCGGCATATCCATCGTCAGGACTTGCTTTTTCAGTTCATCAGCATCCATTGTTCCGTCAGCAATAGCCTTGCGGATATTCGGGCCGAGGGAGATAGACTTCGGAACACGATCCTCCGGTGGGATCATTGCAGCTATTTCGTTTGGAGAGTAGCCGCGATTATATTGCATTCGGGAATTGTTGTGGAATGCCTGAAAAATCTCCACAAAGGCATTTACATCCCGATTCCGTCTGAACTCTACACCTTGCTTATGCAGCCGTTCCATGACCTCCTGAACTCCTGCATTCGAGCAGCGTGTACCATAGCAAATATCCTCAAATACCGTATCCAGCTTATCGTCCTTCAAGTTTGTCTTGGACAGAAGAAACTCTCGCAGAGCGATTGCTTCTCTGGTTTGCTCCCAGTAGAAGGGACTGTCATAGGCAAGAAAGACCTTCTTTTCGGGGATGTAGTATTGCTTGCCCTGATGTCCCCGAAGAATCTCTTGGTATTCCTCAAGGTTGTCTCCGATGAGAGCAACATCAATCACTTCATATTCCATCAGAGGCGTTTTCGGACCGTCGTAGTAGAGGTCAGATTTGCCGAGAATGTAGTATTCTTCGTTCTCGTGCTTTGCGATCTCTGCAAACGCAAGGAACTCTGCCTCCGTGACAAGAGCCTTGTTCTGAGAAGTGATGATCTCATAGAGCTTGCTCAGAGGAATGATGCCGTAGAGATTCGCTGCCGCATTGTAATACTTCCGCAAAAGCCGTGAGGTTGTATCTTTCAATGGGATTTCCCGATATAAAGCATTTAGCTTTCTTCGGCTGTATTCCTCCGGCATGGGGATATAGTACTCCTCATCTTTACTCATCGCTGTCTTCCTCAATAATACCGAAGTCAATCAAAATATTCTCACTTGCATGGGGAGGATAGACGATCCCCATCATCTCATAGTCGTAGCGTTTGACGCGACGAGAAGAGTGAATCAGTTCCGGTGCATACGCGGCGGTCTCACAATGCTCGTGCTCAGGCATACCGGCTAAATCATCAGCCGCAGTGCGGATCAGTGCATCCGCAACCTCGTCGATGTCCTTGCCGAACTCAACTCCGATAAGCTCGTGCTTCTTGACATCCTTATCTAAGTTCCCGAAGGAACGGTACAGCTTGTATTTCATCGTCATTGTCCTTTCTCAATTCTGCGCAGATACGCAGCCATCTTTGCTTGCAGCATTTTAATGTATTCCTCAAAGTACACGCCAACCTCAACCGGATAGATGTCGTAGAGAGGATCTGTTGCTGCCTCAATCTCAACCGTTGTTAATGCAATCAGCCTTTTGAATGGCTCAAGATAGAAGGGATAGACCTCTTCGACATTCTTTGCGCAAAGCTCCTTCTGCAAAGCACTTGCTCCTGCACCGGCGAGAATGTCATGATATTCTCGTTTCGCAGAACTCAGGCAACGCTTCAAAGCCTCCATCCGTGTGTCTTCGTCATAGCCCATCAGCCTTGTTGTGGATGCCGGAAGATAGAAGCACTCGGTATAGTCGTAGCTCATAATATGCCCGTCCGGTGTCATACCCATCTGGATGCGGTCATCCTGACTGCACATGACCGCAAGGGCATAGCACTCTGCATACTCTCGCTGCCATTCCGGTTTGCTGTTCATCTCATCAAGAGAGAACTTTCGCAGACCTTCGATATATTCGATTCCTACCACATACGGAGACTTAAAGAGCCGTTTGTCCTTCTTGGCTACCTCAAACAGATAGACCTTCGGTGTATGAATGCGCAAAAGCTCTGCCAGCCTCGAATACATGAACTCGTTGCAGGCAGAGCTTGGATTTTCGTGCTTGATCAGCAGCTTGGGAAGACTCCCGTCCTTAGCCGTAGCCAGATAAAGACTGCCGCTGAAACCGTTGTGCGAAAAAGGCTCGTATGTGTAGTTTTCCGTATTCAAAGTATTATCCGTTGTCATGTTATTTTATCCTCCCGTGTTTGCTTCAAGAAGTCAGCTCTGTGTTCCTGCTCACGGAAGCGATAGCCGCGTGTATTGAGTTCGGCAACCTTGAGGGCTACCAAGTTAATATCCGAACACATGGCTCGTGCGATCTGTCCGACATCATAGCCTCTGTATATGTATTCCAGAATATCATCGTCGGGGAGGGCGATCTGTGCGGTAAAGATGTTTGCCTCATATTCCATGCGGTGATCTGTCATATCGAAAATATTAAACTCTTTGAAACCGCCAACCTCAATAGCCTCTGCGCGGTGGAGGCAGTCGTGACCGATCTCGTGCAGTAGCACGATATTGTGCATCACGGGATGGAGGTTTTTATTGATGAAGATATATCTGTTGCGCTCAATGACCTTGTAAACGCCTTTTTGCTTGGAGAAGTCACGAGGCATTACGATCAACCCCAGTTCTCGTGCAATCTTGTCAGCATCCCGTGTGCCGCATTGACTCACGATCCGGTTTGCTTTCTTAACTGCTTCATCAGCTCGACTAAGCATGGTATCACCCCTTTCGGGTAGAGTATTTCATTTTAATCATAGCAAGAAGTCAGCCCAACTAAACGGACTTATTCAGCAGAGCCACCCTCAGACTTTTTGAGATACTTCTTGGGAGTGTATTTCTTGTTGCGTTTCTTAGCGTCGATGTAGGCTTCCTGAATAGCAAGCATCAGCTCGTCCATGTCTTCCTCAGCCATTTCACCACCGGCGAACAGACCGGTGACTTCGGTTATCAGTTTTTCTGCGCCCTTCCGTCCGCGATAGCCGTACTCTCTCTGAGCCATACCGATGAAGTCATCGCCCTCATTGTGGAGGTAGTCCGCATCGCAGCCGAGAATGTTAGCCAGCGTGGAATAGACTTCTCGGTTTTGCGGATAGGTACTGCCTTTTTCATAGTTGGTAATGGTCTTCAAGCCCAATCCTGCTAATTTTGCAAGCTCAGCCTGAGTTAGACCTTTTTCTTTCCGCAGTGCGCGGAGCTTTTCCCCGAATCTCATAGTAATTCCTCCTACTTGTTTGAGTGGAATATGTAAACAGTTTGCGTCTTTTTATCAAGTCCTCTTGACATACGCAAACTATTTGCGTATAATAATAGTGCGTAAGTCGTTTACGCATTTATTTTACATCAGTTTACGCATTTAGTCAAGGGGGTACGGTGAAATTGCGAAAAAGTTACAATTCGTTCTTATAGATACCTCTGAGAACGAAAAGGGCAAGTAGATTATCGTATTCGCCGGACTTGCGTAAATCAGATAGGAGTGAGGTAAAGCAAAATGGAAGTTCAGTGTAGAAAAGCGTATGTGCCGGTCAATGCCGATATTGACAAAGAGGGTGTCATCCATCCTCGATTCATCCTATGGGACAACGGTCTGGTTTTTCAAATTGAGGATATTCTGTATAAGTGTCGCGCTTCCTCTAAAAAGGTCGGAGGCGGCGGTATTCGCTATACGATCCTCGTGAAAGGACATCAGTCCTTCCTCTTCCAAGAGGGAACAAAATGGTTTGTAGAAGCGAAGGAGAGCAGTTAATGATTTTATCCCACAAGCAAATTGAAGAAATTGCAGCAGCCGTTATAGGTGATTTTAACAAGTTCTTCTTCGGGGACAAGCTGGATGACAGCAGACGCTTCGTGCAGTGTACTCCGATAGATCAGTTTGCGAAGGACTTCCTCGGACTTGATGTGTCCTTCGCCAGACTTTCCCATGACGGTAGCATCTGCGGTCTGACGGCTTATGCCGATACCGTGTATGAGACAGAAAACATGGGTGTGTTACGCAAAATCCCTCTGAAACAAAATCAAGTCCTGCTGGATGAGAGTTTCATTCAGCCCGGACAAGTGAAGCACCTCTGTGGCAAGCGTCGATTTACTCTTGCTCATGAGTGCGCTCATCAAATCCTTTATCAGTATGAATCTGATGAAGTGAAGGCAACTTGCCAGAAGAAGTATGCTGCGCGTTCCTCGTATTCTCTGCGTGATCTCAAGACACGCGAGGACTGGAATGAATGGCAAGCCAACGCTTTAGGCGCAGCCATCCTCATGCCTCAGAAAGAGATGGATCTTGCCATGTGGTATTTTGCCGCTGGCAGGAAGCTCATCAATTATGAGGGGAGGTTTAGTTATCTGGATAGGATGTCTCTCTCCATGCTGTGCAGTCATCTCGGCGTTTCTAAGTCTGCTGCCATCATCCGACTGAGACAGCTCGGTCATCTCGAAGACCGTCCGTATCTTGAGTATCACGATCCGTTGGAGGTATGGGCATGAGCAAAAACATCCGTATTACCGAGCCATCTGCTGAAATGCAGTTGAAGATCAGACGGGCTTGCAATGCCATCGCTACGCAAAAGAAGCGTATGGTCAAATGCCCGTATTGCCAACACAATTCAATCGCTGTTTTCGAGGACACACGAGGTCATGTTCAAGCAAAGTGTAAAAACTGTGGGCGTGAGACCGTATTCGATGTTCTCAGTATGAGACGGTTAAAACTCCGACTTCGCCATCACGAGTAAAGTCGGAGATAACAAAAAAATATTTTTCATAGCTGTGCTGTGGAGCCGCTGATTGGTGAGTCTTCCTAATGCCGCATGAACAGAGATTTCTCTATATAGAGACCTCTGTTTTATCGGTATGGAATTACAAGCTCACCGTCATGCGGCTCTCTTTTTTGTCTCGTCCATCCGCTGCTCTGCGCCAGCGGAAAGGACAAGACAATGAAAAGAATCCCCAAAACCCCAGTCGAGTTCGACTATGACCTCTGGACAACAGAGGACGGCAAGTGCATGGTGCGCGTAAAGCTCACCGGCGAAGTAACGGAGGTAGACCGCGAGGTCATGAAAATCCTCCGCGCAGAAGAAAAGAAGCTGAGACGGTCCTTCACCGGCGAGGCATCTGAGGACGGTGAAGACGGAGTTGATACTATCCTCTCTTTGGATTATGTCAGCTATGAAGGCGGCGAGGATATGGACCCGGCATGGCTTGAGGACAAATCTCGAATGGAAGATGAAGTGATGATGGAAATGATGATTAAGGAGTTCGCTCAATCACTCACGCCAAAACAGCTTGATGTTTTTCAGAGATGTCTCTTGGGTGGGGTATCTCTTCGAGAGTATTCAAGGGAAAAGGGCATCAGTAATCAGGCAATCTCGGACATCAATAAGGCGGTGCAAAAAAAATTCAAAAAGTTTTATGCGCGGTACTTGGCAAACGGCTAAAAAATGTCCGTTGTATTGTGAAGAGGGCAATAAGCCAACTTCGCTTGTTCCTTGAAAACTGAATAGTTCAGTGCTGCGGATCTTTCCTCTTTTCTCGAAGCGACTTGTCTTCTGCCGCCATGACCTCCAACCGGAGTGAGCGATCAACAGAGAGACTGAACAGCCGGATTTGCGAAGCAAATCATGTGGTGACGGCTGATCGCCATGATGGAGAAGTTGGGTATAATGATACTTCCGTCTCGATTTTTCGGGGCGGCTCGGAGCGATCCTCGGAGGGGTGAGAGTCCCATGATACCGATTAACCGTTGGTAGTCCGTAGCATTCCCTATTCAGCAGGGGCGCGAGCTGCAAATATGCTGGATTTTTGAAACAAACCTATTAGAAACTTTTCATATAGTTTCAAGATGAAAACTATGTGGCAGAGTGTCGGGCGGTTTACTGCAAGATGCTCTGCCATATCCTTTTGTCCTGAGACAAAAATATCAAGCAGGAGGTGTATGATACATGATGGGCATTGAATCCATGAGAACGGTAGACCCGAAGACGGTTGACCGGAACACTCTCGTTCAGCGCAGCAGCGTCCGGCTCGATCCTACGGCACCGAGAGAGGAACGGCTGCGTGAGTTTATCAGGCAAATCAAAAATCCCTATTGCTATCTCGATGGAAAGACTGTCGTGAAGATCAGCTTCTCCAATACAGATACCACTATGGAAGATTGTCTTGAGCATTATCTGAGAGGACTTTGATTATGAACAAATTGAATCTTTTTCGCAGAAAACTTTTTTTTTGCTTGGTTCTATCGACAAGAGGAAGATTTTGTGGTATAATCACATCAGGTCAAAAAAAGAAGAATAGGACTGAGCCGCCGATGGAATGTTGGGGGCTATGTCTTGTTTCTCTCATATCTAAGAAGCAAGCCTTCGTCTTTCTGATTTGATGTATCACACCAAACAGAAAAACGGAGGTTATTTTTATGCCAACAAAGGTGTACCGAACAGCTATCTACTGCCGCCTCTCGCGTGAGGACGGTGACAAGGTGGAGAGTAATTCCATTGCAAGCCAGAGAGCCATCTGCGAGGACTTCATCGCAAAGCACGACGATCTTGAAATCGTATGTGAGCCGTTTATTGATGACGGTTACAGCGGTGTTTCTTTCAATCGTCCGAACTTCAAGAAGCTCGAAGCTGCAATCAAGAAGGGGGCTATTGAATGCATCGTGGTCAAGGACCTCAGCCGCTTTTCAAGAAACTACATCGACGGTGGACGCTATCTTGAAAAGATTTTCCCTCAGCTCGGTATTCGCTTCATAGCCATCAACGATGCCTATGACAGCTTGACCGGCGATCCTCAGTCTGACTCGTTTGTCATTCCGTTCAAAAACCTGATAAACGATTCCTACTGCAAGGACATCTCAATGAAAATCCGTTCCAGCTTGGAGGTCAAGCAAAAGAACGGCGAGTTTGTAGGGGCATTCGCGCCCTACGGCTACATGAAATCCCCGGAGAACAAAAACCAGCTCATTGTCGATGAGGCGGTCAGTGAATATGTCCAGATGATCTTCGCTATGTATAAGGACGGTTTTTCAATCGGACGCATTGCTGCCAGACTGAATCAAATGGGCGTTTTATCTCCGATGGAATACAAACACTCAGCCGGAGTGAAGTTCGATACTATCTTCAAAACCGGCGAGACGGCGAAGTGGACATACAACGCCATTCTCCGCATCCTGACAAATGAGGTCTATATCGGCGTTCTGGCTCAGGGCAAGCGCGGCACTCCCAACTACAAGGTGCGCGTCGTTCAGAGCAAGGACGAAGCCGAGTGGGTAAAGGTTGAGAATGCCCATGAAGCCCTCGTTTCCTATGAAGACTTCATGGCGGTCAAGTCCATGATGAAGAGGGATATGCGCTGCGCTCCTGACAAGGAGGAAGCACATCTCTTCTCCGGCTTTCTGTTCTGCGGAGACTGCCAGCAGTCGATGATCCGCAAGACCGTTCCGTCAAAAACGAAGAAGTATATCTACTATGTCTGTTCTCAGAACAAGCATAGCCGCACTTGCAGTCCTCACAGCATCAGTGCCAAAGAGGTTGAGGAAACCGTCTTTCGAGCCATCCATGACCAGATCGAGCTTGTCATCAATCTTGAAAAGGCACTTGAGATGATTGAGAGACTTCCGTCTCAAAGCCGCAAGGCATTCAACTACGAGGCTCAGATCACGAAAATTGAGGAAGAGATTGAGCGTCATCAGAAGCTCAAGCTCAGGCTCTACGAAGACCTCTCTGACGGCGTAATTGATAAAGCGGAATATTTTGAGTTCCGCAACAGCTACACCAAAATCATAGAGGACAAGCAGGAAGCTCTCCTGCGCGTTAAAAAGGAAATGAAGCAGACGGTGACAACCGGCACAATGGAGAGGAATTGGGTAACACTCTTCAAACAGTATGAAAACATCGAAGAGCTTAACCGCCGCGTCCTGATGAGCCTTGTTGACCGCATTTTGATCCACGAAAACCACGCTATTGAAATCGTCTTCAAGTACAAGGACGAATATCAGCAGACGCTTGAATATGTTCTCGGCTATTCCGATGAACTTGCCATTGCCGGATAAAGGAGGGATGAGCGAATGGCACGAAAAAGCAGAAAAGTCGCAGCCGCAGCAGAGCCGATTATCGAAGCTGCTCCTGCGCAAATCTTCCCGACAGCCATCTATGCCCGTCTTTCCGTAGAGAACAGCGGCAAATCCGAAAAGGTGGATGTCATCACCAATCAGATTGAGATATGTAAGTCCTATATTGCAGACCGTCCGTATCTTGATCTTGTCGATACCTATATTGACAACGGACGCACCGGCACTGTTTTTGACAGACCGGAGTTCAATCGCCTGATGAACGACATTAAAAGCGGCAGGATCAAATGCCTGTTAGTCCGTGATCTCAGTCGTTTCGGGCGTGACTACATTGAGACTGGCACATACCTTGAGCGTATCTTTCCGCAAATCGGTCTCCGGTTTATCTCTATCAAAGAGGTTTACGACAACTTTGATAACGACGGCTCAAACGAGAGCCTGATGATCCCTCTGCAAAACATGATAAACGCACTCTATTCTAAGGACATTTCCCGTAAGGTCTCCACTGCGTTGAAAGCACAGATGGAGCAAGGGACCTTCCGCAAGAGAAATCTCCCGTATGGCTATAAGTGGAATGATGAACGCTCCAATATGGTCATCGACGAAGACAGCGCAAAGTTCGTTCGTCTGATGTTCCAATGGAAGATTGAGGGGTGGTCAATTCCGTCAATCCTTGATGCCCTTGACTGTATGGGCGCACCAAATCCCGAAGCGCGTAAGCGTGAGGTCGGCACAAGAGACGGCGATCCGTCAAATCATACCGGCTGGTACAGCTCGACGCTCTACGGCATACTCACGAATCCCCATTATGTAGGCGATACCGTTCTCGGACGGTCTATGAAAGCAATCTACAAAAACATCCCGTCTCACAATGTAAAGGACAAGGATGAGTGGATTGTCTTTCCCAATACCCACGAGGCGATTATCTCCCGTGAGGACTTTCAAAGAGTGCAGGACATTATGAATGCCGCATCCGAAGCCCGACAGACGAAAATGCAGAAGTCCGAAGAAATCAGAGCGACGCTCGTCAATCTCTTCGAGGGCAAGATTGTCTGCGCGGACTGCGGCAGGAAGATGTACTTTCACAGAAAGCGCATCGACAAGGACAAGCGCGGACGCTGGTATGCCTATTATGAGTGCAGCACTTCCGTTTCCAGACGGTATGAGCATTGTACTTCGCATTACACCCGGCAGGATAAGCTCGAAGCCGATGTACTTGCTGCTATACAGCTTCAAGTCAAGGCGGCTCTCGACTATGACAGGCTGCTCGGCAAGTTGAGAGGCAGCGAGGGCGAAAAGAGTATCCGTGACAAACTGAATGCTACAATCACAAGCCTTAACCTCAAGCTCGGCGGCGTTTCCAAGAAGCGCACTCGGCTCTATGAGGACTTCACAGAAGGTCTTCTGGATGAAGAGGAATACACCTTCGCAAAGAAAAGCTACGATGAGCAGTATGCGGATCTGTCTCGCCGGTTGGACGAGGCAGTCCAGCGCAGAAGCAAGTTCAGTGAGGCGATGTCGGTTGATAACAAGTGGATCACGCTGATGAAGTCTGTCAGTACGGCAGAACAGCTCTCTCAGGATTTAGTGGACGAGTCTGTTGAGTTGGTCAAAGTCCATTATGACGGCTCGGTGGAGCTGGTCATGAAATACGGTGACATCTATGCACTCACCTTGCAGAGTATCAAAGAAGTTCAGGAGGCGATGTAATGAGCAAGGATTATACCATCGGCATCTACATACGCCTGTCTCTGGCTGATGAAGATACCGGCTACGGAGGCAAAGCGGAAAGTGACAGCATCGGCAATCAGCGTATGCTTATAAACCGCTATCTCGACAAGCATCCGGTCCTGTCCAAATATCCGAGACTTGAGTTCGCGGATGACGGTTATACCGGTACGAACTTCAATCGTCCTCAGTTCGTGGCGATGATGGAAAAAGTCCGTCGAAGCGAGATCAATTTGATCATCGTCAAGGATTTTTCGCGTTTTTCTCGTGACTACATTGAAACCGGAAACTATCTGGAATGCACCTTTCCTTTTATGGGAGTACGCTTCATTTCCATCAACGACGGATATGACAGCGATGACTACAAGGGTACAACCGGAGGTCTTGAGGTTGTCATGCGTAGCATCATCTACGCTGCATACAGCAAGGATTTGTCTATGAAGACCACCTCTGCTAAGGTGCAAATGATGAAGCAAGGCAAGTATGTCGGAGGCTATGCGCCCTATGGCTACATGATGCACCCGACGAAAAGAAATGCCCTCGCCATTGATCCTGACTCCGCTGCTGTTGTCCGTCGCATCTTTGATGAGGCTATTGCCGGAAACAACACATCTGCAATCTGCAAGATGCTCAATGATGAGAATGTACCTACGCCCGGACAGTATTTCAGAAGCAAGTATGGTGGCAACAAGAAGTTCAGTCACATGAGCGAGAAAATCAGTTGGGATGTGGCTATGGTGCTGCGGATCTTGAAGTATCAGATTTACACTGGAGATATGGTCAGCCATCGCAGAAAGAAATGTGGCATAAGCTCAAAGAAGACCGTGGCGCAAGAGCCGATCATCGTTGAGGGTATGCACGAAGCGATTGTCAGCAAGGAAGAGTTTGAGCTTGCCCAGCGCGTGATCCGCACCGGCAATGATTGTTCTAACCGCAAGGTCAAGGACTACCCGCTTCGAGGGCTTGTCCTCTGTGGCAACTGCAAGCGAACATTGCAGCGAACTAAGCGCAAGAACGGAAGCGTTTTCTATTCTTGTCATCACTCTGTTCATGACAGCGATACCGAGTGTCGTGTTGGAGAACGGTACAGCGAAGCGATGCTGGAAGCCATCGTCTACAATGCGTTTGGAGATTTCCTCGCTCTGGCTGAGAAGCAATCCGTCCAGAACAGAGAAGTCGGAGACATCCGTAAAGCAGCTATCAATGAGTGCGCTGCTAAGATCAAGTCATTGCAGATGCAGAGCGAGCAGCTCAAGAGTGCAAAGCTCAGGCTCTACGAGAAGTACACTTCCGACGGTCTCTCAAGGGATGACTACCTCAAGCAGAAGCAGGAAGCCGATGTGAAGCTGGCTGAGAATGCCGAAGCGATCCGTCAGGCACACGAGAGGATGCAGGAGCTTGACTCCGAACAGTCCTGCTCCGATGACCGTCTGAATGCTGTCTGCAATGGGTTCAGAGACAGCAAGGCACTGACATTCGAGCTGACACACGCTTTCATCAAAGCCATCTATGTCCACGCTCAGGACAACATCGAGATCGTTTGGAAGTTCGATGATTTCCTGCAAGGATGAGTAAAGAGTCCACGGGTATGAACAAACCGTGGACTCTTTGCAAAAAATCCTTATATTTTTTTAGTTCCTACTTGACACAAGAAGACTTATCCCGGCTTGGCAGAGAGTACCTGCAGGTGGGATATTACACAGAAATCTTCTTCCCGCAGAAAGGCATCCGCTTTATTGCGGTCAATGATGGCGTGGATTCTCTGTATGAGAGCAGCAATGACTTCACCCCTATGAGGAACTGGTTCAACGAGCTCCATGCCAAGGATTCCAGCAAAAAGGTGCGTGCGGTCAAGCGTCTGCAGGCGGAGCGCGGGGAAATTCTCGGCGGCAGACCGCCCTATGGCTACCGCAGGGACGAAACCGTCCGTAAGGGCATCGTCCCCGACGAGGATACAGCTCCCATTGTGCAGCGTATTTTCAGTCTGTGCGCCGGAGGGAAAGGCCCCAATCAGATCGCCCGGATTCTCACAAAGGAGCAGGTGCTCAATCCAACCAATACCTACTACCGCAGAACGGGAAAGGAACACAAGGGTCTGGATACTGCAAGCCCATACCGCTGGACTTCCAGCACGGTAACCGGAATTTTGGACAATCAAACCTATCTCGGTCATATGCCGGGACTGCGGAGAACCACCCTGTCCTACAAAAACAAGAAAGCCGTTTACCACGATGAATCCGAGCAGGTTCTGGTGAAGAACACCCACGAAGCGCTGATTACGCAGGAGCAGTGGGATCTGGTGCAGGAGCTTCGCCAGCGGAAAAAGCGTGTGCCGAAGCAGATGGAGGAGCCTAATTTATTTTCTGGATTGGTGTTCTGCGCCGACTGCGGAAAGCCCCTTGTCCTGCACCGTGCGCACACCATGGATGCGGTTAAAAACAACTTCATGTGCTATACCTACAAGAAAAGAGGCAAGGAGGTCTGCTCCTCCCATTACATCCGGGAGCGTGATTTAACACAGATTATCCTTGACGACCTGCGCAGGGTAACCCACTTTGCCAGACAGAAAGAAGCCCTCTTCGCAGAGTACATCAACCGAAAAAACTCGGTGGAGCTTCGCAAGGAGGTGAACAGCCTGCAACGAGAGCTGGATTCGGCACGACACAGGGATGCGGAGCTGGCCGCACTGTTTAAGCGCCTCTATGAGGACAACGTGCTGGGTCGGGTAACCAATGAGCAGTTCCGAATGCTGTCCGCTGACTACAATGATGAGCAAAAGGCACTGCGGGATGCGATCCCGATAAAGGAAGTGCGGCTGCAAAAGCTGATGGACTCCGCCTCCAACGTGGAGGCTTTCATCGAAAAGGCCAAGCGGTACACGGAGATACGGGAGCTTACTCCTGAAATCCTGCGGCTCTTCATCGCAAGGATTGAGGTGGGAGAAAAGAGCACAAGATACTCCCGCACTGCGGAGCAGGCAATCTGCATCGTCTACCGGGATGTAGGCATTATGGACAGCGTAGAGCAGGTCAACACAGAAGCTGCGGAAGATGACAGGCAGGAAAATATAGCGTGAAACAGCACAAGACGGACAGCTTACGCCATCCGCCTTGTACATAACAACCCCGGTTCACAATTTGTCCCTTTGAACGCTAACAGAATAATCTCCTGGCTTTTTTTCATTATCGCTTCTCCCTTCATCTATACTCCCGGG
>ENA-UOOM01000216-UOOM01000216.1-fermentation-metagenome-genome-assembly--contig:-NODE-216-length-71809-cov-8.153636_pt1 | contig 71809 bp, 68 predicted proteins | sample MGYA00245781_ERZ724031 | MGnify/ENA primary metagenome ERZ724031 (study PRJEB28704, sample SAMN03018317) | fermentation metagenome | biome: anthropogenic terrestrial biome; feature: soil; material...
AAGATCTGTTGGATAGAATTGATCGACGAACCCAGGAGAATAAGGCCTTGTATGCCAAACGACAAATGATGGTTGAGCACCCCTTTGGAACTGTGAAACGGTCCTGGGGTTACAACTACTTTCTTACCAAAGGCAACGAGTCAACCAAAACAGAGACGCGCTTAGCCTTTCTCGCCTACAATTTACGAAGAGTGATAAATATCATGGGAGTTCAGGAGATAATGAGCAGGCTGGCCATAGCATAAACCGAAACCAGCCTGTTTTTCCTTATAAATATCACCAGTAATACTAATTATTTAAGAAATCTATCACGCCATTTCGAAATCTTACCGGGAGTTCTCACACGGTCTGCCGGGGGTTTGGTAATCTTATTCCACCCTTCATAATCGATGATCGAGCCTCCATTGGTTGCCACCGTGGCAATGGCTTTGGCGCAGTCATGGTTGGTGCCGCCACCTACGGATATTATCATGCTGTAGTCCCTGCTTATATCCAATACTCCCTGATCACAATAGGACAGACCGTCCTCAACGAAAGAGACGGTCGGATTAGGGTGAAGTATCCCGTCAAAAACATCATGGGATATAAAAAGGTTGTCAAGGATTTTTTCCACCTGTTCCACATAACCCAGACTGATCAGGTTTTTATCGGTCACGATCAAGGCCTTGCCCAGCTTCATGGGCAGCAGTTCGTTGGGGAGGTCCTTAATTGCACCCACACCGATAAGATTGGTTTTGGGCAGATAAAAATTATGATTGTTTTCCAAAGCCATCACTCCAGTTTGTATTCTGGAGTTAGTTTGCCTTATTGCCTGAGTAAGTATGATGACTCATGATCTGTAATCAAACTCAAAATTCACATCAGATCAATTAAACCTGCGAGTCATATCATTGATATCATTTGCCGGGGGCAGGTCATGAAATGATTAATCTGAAGATTCCAATCTGCGCAGGTGAAACACCCCCTGGTGGCCTTCGATATTAAGGCGGAATTTTGCCGCCTCATTGCCATTCCAGGAGGCCCGGCAGTCAACCTTAAGCACACGGTTTGAAAAACATACCGGCACAGTCTGCCGCCGGGAGAGGCGGCTGAAATAAAACAGATCGTCATATAGCCGGCGGCATTCCGGAACGGTGCTTTCCGCCAGGCTTTTGATCAGATTGTAGCTTTGAAAATAGGCGGTAAATGCTCCTGCCCAGCCCTGAATAACCGCCATCTCCAGATAATCACGCAGCCTCTGGCGTCCGGCCGGTTCCCCAACATCATAAGGCAGTTCCACCTCCATGCCCATGCCATAATGGCGGGCGATATGGCCGGCGCATTTCAACAGGTAGCGCCGGGGGCGCAGAGCCGGCTGCCAGAAAGCATGGGAGGGTTGCAGGGCGACCCCGTCAAAGCCGGCCCGGCTGAACTCGGTAATCCAGCTGGAAGTGATGCCGGGGATGGCAAAGGAACGCAAACCGTGTGCCTTGCACAGCCTGGGAAAAGCATGCAATACCCCGTCGTTATAGCTACCCTGCTCAGTCATATAATAGAAGCCCGCCAGCTTGAGATGGTGAAACCCGGCCCGCCTCCAGCGTTCCACCAGTTCTTGCATGGCCCAGCGGGTGGCCTCGATGCGGTGGCTTTCCTCAGCCAGGGAGTAGCCGGCATCCCAGTCGGTGCAGCGGGGGTCGGCAGTTGGAATGCACAACACCATATTAACCGCTCCCGATCCGCTTGCTCCCAGTTTTTTGACGACGGCTGCTGCAGACGCTTCCATTGCGCACAGGTTGGCCCGAGGGTAAAAATACTCATCAAATAAGGCCAGCCAATCCTCTTTCTGCGAAGGCGGTCCGGTCAGATCCGTGCCGAAACTGCGGCCGTTCAGTAGTGGGGAGTATTGGGCCAGGAGCAGAAATCCGTCCATAAAGTAATCCTTTATCACGCCCTCCGGGCTGAGATAGGCCAGAAGCGGCAGCAATTTGTCGGGGTCGTAACGGTGTATTGCGTTTTGTCCTTCAGCACCGACATACAAAAGGCACAGCTCATGCATCCCGGCTACTTCCGGACCGCCTGCCGCAAGATAGCCGGGATGGCGGTCATTGAGCGGAGCCAGCCCGGCAACCGCTTCCATGGTATCCCCGGGATAGTACAGATGCAGCTGCTGATGTTCCCGGTCCAAAACCAGCAAATGATGATGACAATAATTTATGCTTGAAACCGCAACCTGAGCATGGCAGCTATATAAACGCAGCAATGTACCGTCTTTGTCATGCAAACGCAAAATGGAGGGTTTTTGGTCAGTATGCCAGAATGACCAGAAATGCCGGCCATCATAAGCCAAACCGGAACAGCGCCCGGCTCGGCGGAAGAACCGCGCTGTTTTATCGGTTTGACAGACCTCTGTTACAACCGTTGTCAGGCTGCCCTGGCGCGTCCTGCCTTTAAGACATCCGGATTTATGTGCATCTATCGAGAAAAAACGTGAAGCTACAGGATTCAATTTTAGCAGGAATAATTCGCCTTTATCTGTAGCCCCCCAGGCTGAAGTGCTGTCGTTTTCCGCCAGCGCTGTCAAAGCTATGGGCAGACGGATTGTTGCACACAGACGAAAAGCAGGGTAGGGGGCAGAAGTATTGTTGATCCGGATAGGATACAGTTTGCTTTCTGATGAAGCTGTTTTTTCAAGGCCCAACAACATCTTTCCGCAGCAAACCAGTGCAGATAAGGCCGCAGGCAGAGGTTGCTGGGTCAGTATTTTTAAATTCGCTGAAAGGTGGGCATCCAACAAGAGCAGCCGTCCGTCGGCAGCGGCCGCCACCAGGTAATCCGGACTTAAGGGGTGCCGGCAGATACAGGTCAGGTTTAAACAGGGTAAGGGACGCGTTCCCCCCAGGAATAGATCCTCTATGGCAGGTTCTTGGTCTCCGGCCATTGTTTCAAGTTCTATCCAGCCAGGTATGGCCGCTGATTCAGCCTGGGGACGAATACTGCCTTGAACCCTGATAACGTGCTGACCGGCAAATGCATCAGCCTCCCCCCAAAGGGAGAAGGGAGCGCTCTCCCAGATCATCTCGTCCTGATCCGGTTCAAGCCGCCAGCGCTTAAAGGCCTGACGGCCCTGTAACGGGGCTATATCGCAGTCAATCAGATTGATCTCGTATTTCATCGCTAACCCTGTTTGTTTTTTATTCTACTATATACCGATAAAGCAGATGTGATGCCCCTTTTAACAAATCCTCCACCTACATAAAAAAGCGCTGCGGTTTAAGGCAGCGCTTTCCACATTGTGTCGTTATTTATACCTGTGTTCTTTGGCTTCGGCTTCATCCTTGATTTCATTCCTGAACCCGTCCAGGGCGTCTTTGCGGCGGACATTCTTTTCTTTTATAGCCTTCTTCTGACGGGGGTCTTCGGTCAACTCCATGGTTTCTTCGGCCTTTTCCATATTTTCTATAGTGTGGTTGATATTGAATTGAATTTTATCTACATTGTCGCGACGGTCATCCGGATTGTGTTTCATCTACTCTACGCTCCTTTGCTGTTTTAGATTATGACTTTATGGCATAAATATTTTTCGAAATGTAGCTGTTTTTTATTCGACCGAAGCTGGCATCAATCTATTTAGCTCAACGCCTCATTCAGGCCTGGCGTTTCGACACAAAATAATCTCCAATTTGTCATATAGAGGAAATAGTTCAATGTATGACGAATCAGGTTGAAGCAAACATAAAATTATGTAAGTTAACCTGAAGGGGTCGCCTGGAAGCGGCACTCTCTGCAGGCCTGTCAACAGACAAGTTTTGACTGCCGGTATATGACTTAAGGAGGGTTTGAAATGTGGACTATCAGGGAACTTAAGACCAGGGCGTGGAGTTTATTGAGCGAGCATTACTGGAAAGCCTTTGTGGTCAGCCTGGTCATTGCCCTTGCCGGCGGCAGCGGAGGGGGCAATGTCAACTGGAACGTAAATGATTCAAATAATGGTTCAGGTTTGGATTCATGGTTTGGCCAGGGCAGCGAATTCATGCTGGCAATTATTTTGGGAATTGCCATATTGTTCATTTTCATCATCTTAATAATTGCGTGCTACCGGATTTTTGTGGGTTTTCCCCTGGAGGTCGGGGGGCGCAAATATTTTGTTGAGGCTGAACAAAACCATTTTGATATGAATTATCTGGGCTGCGTTTTTAATAAAAACCATTACCGGGGCGTGGTTGTTACCATGCTGTGGAGAGCCTGGCTGAACTTCTTGTGGTTCCTGCTGTTCATCATCCCCGGGATAATCATGGCTTATGCCTACAGAATGGTTCCGTATATTCTGGCCGACAATCCCAATATCGGGTATCGCCGGGCTGTGCAGCTCAGCACGCAGATGACACAGGGCCACAAACTGCACATATTTGTTCTCGATCTATCCTTTCTGGGATGGCTCATATTAGGGGTTTTGGCCTTTTTTGTGGGCGTCCTTTTCGTGCTTCCCTACATTAACGCGGCCAATGCCGAACTTTATCTGGTCTTGCGCCGCAATGCCATAAAAACAGGGTATTGCAGTGAACAAGAATTATTGCTGTAGAACAGCCCCAATACATCATCAAGCATAAGGCTTATCGTTTAAATAAATGGCGGGCTGATATTGACAACAACTGAAACCAGCAATAAAATGAAAGTGAACGAACGTACACTCAGGGAGATAATCATCTATGCCCATACCGAAAGAAAAACAAAGCCAGGAACGGCGGCAAAGACTGTTGCAATGCGCCCTGACCCTTTTTGTTGAAAAAGGCTACGCCGATACCCCGGTGCGTGAAATAATTATGAAATCGGGCTATGGTACCGGTACTTTCTACAATTACTTTTCTGACAAAGAAGATATTCTGAAAACACTGTTGGAGGAGTTCGCCGAGGATATCATTTCCAGCATCAACAGCTACTACTCAACCGAAAAGGATCTTTACAAAAGATTTATAGAAACCAAACGGATAACTATGGAGGTTTTTACCCGCAACGAAGAACTTTCCGAAATATACAGCCGGGCTGCCGGGGTGAGTGAGGCTATTGACCAGTGTTTGCAGCAATTTGAGGATAAGCTGATTGCTTTTTACACCCGGAATATCGAATATGGCATAGCCAGAGGATCATTCAGCAGCATACCGGTTAAACCGGTTGCCCATGCCATATTAGCGGTGGAAAAATATCTGTTGTACAAGTGGATAATATTGAAAGCCATAACAAAAGAAGAAATGATAGATATGGTCATCTCATTCCACGAGACCCTGGCTAAAGGCCTGGTGAAAGAACATTAAAGCCTCTGTATCAACCGGCAAATCTTACGACAGCGAATCGACACGCAGTACTACAAGTGAGTTTCCGTTTTTATAGCGTTCTATGTGAACGTGCGTTCGTTCCATTTTTCATAGAAAGTGGTGGTTTTATGAAAAGTTTAAATCAGGAACATCTAAACGCGGTTATGGAACTCATCAACCAGAGTCCTTATTTCATGCTGCTGGCTATGTCGGTGGCAGAGCTGGGAGTTGGCTATTCAAAGGTTGAGGTGAAGCTTAGCAACCGGCATCTGAACCCGTTCGGGGGCATCCATGGCGGGGTTTATTCTTCCTTGATCGATACCGCGGCTTATTGGGCGGTCTATTGTGATATTGAGGAAAATGCCGGATTGATCTCTCTTGACGTAAATGTTACCAACCTGGCCCCGGTAAAAGACGGCCGTTTAGTGGTTGAGGGCAAACGTATCAGGGCCGGGAGGACTATTTGTATTGCTGAGGCAGCGGTTCTCGACGATAAAGGCAAATGCCTGGCTCACGGCGTCTCCAAGCAAATGGTGACCCCGGGTTTGCAGACCATTGACCAGGCCGTTAAATCATTGGGTTATAAAGAGCTGCCGCCGAAATTCTTGGGTTAAGCCATGAACCGCCCGGAAATGAGTCAGCCCTCCAAATCTCTTAAAGCAGAGACTGGAGGGCTTTTGCTTTTTACTTGCCCAAGCCGGATGGCGGCGCCAATCAGCTTACCGCTAAACCCTGGGATCCTAAACGAGGCAGGCCGGTTTTTATCTTGACCTGTATGCGCTTTAAACGGCCATTACGCCGGATATTAAACACCGTGATGGAACCCCGGTTGCCATTGAGAGCATAGAGATTGCCTTTGCTTACCCCGATGTCAATCGGGGCCACGGCTGAACCAAACCTGGTGGTAGAAACATTTTTGCCGGCTCGCAGCCTTCCGTCTTTTTTGATTCGATAGATAGTTATATTGCCGCTGGCGGAGTTGGATACATAAGCATAATGCTCTTTCTTGCTGACTGCGACCCAGCAGGTGGCCATCTGACCATTGGGAACCGAGGCGCTGATTACGCAGAGAGCCCCGTTGGAAACAATTCTATAAGACGACAGCGCGTTGGCGCCAGCCTCAGCAACCAGTAAAACCCCATTGCGAAGGAAAACAGCGCCAAACGGCCCCTCCCCGCTCGAAAAGTTAACCGTCGGGCCAGACAAGGTGCCATCAAAATTAACCCGGAAGACGCTGATGCGGTTGGTGGTCAATTCAGTTACGACCAGGAATCTGCCGTCAGGGCTGAATACCACACAGGCTGGTTGAGCACTGAAGGTACTGAGCTTGCGCGTTGAGCCCGGAATCGGAGCCAGACTTCCATCTGAGCGCACTCGAAAGCCAGAAACATTGGAATTGTAGTTATTAGCGGCATCGCCTACATTGGCAACATAGAGCAAATCGCCGAAAACGGCCAGGCTGTTAGGCTGTGTTCCGCCGGAAGGGTCTACGTCCACCAGCACCAATCTGCCGTCGCGCTTAACCCGGAAACTACTCACGCTGTTGCTGCCGGCGTTTACAGCAAAAAGCAGGCATCCATTGCGGGATAAGACCAGGGATCCCTGTGATGCCAGGGGATCGACACCGTCCCGCGGGGTGGCATTGGAAACCTCAGCCGTGCCGGTTCCTCTGCCCCCCGTCCTAAAGGCGTCGATGCGGCTGAGTTTGCCGCTTTTACCGCGGCGGAATGCAATCACTTCATTGCATGAGGCTGAATTGGTCATGGCATAGGCCATACTAGCATGCCGATGTTTTTTCTCTTCTCTTGCAAATGCGCCCAAAACAGCATTACAGGCGCCATCGTGCCGATTGCTCCTCTCTCCTGCTGCGCATGTGCCTGAATTGCTCATGACATTGACGACACCACAGTGCCGGTTTTTATTAACTCGTTTCACTTTAAACAAGATTGCTCCTCCTTTATAAAGGTACTGGGGGGTTTATGTTACATCATATTCGAAACGCATATTCTTTGGCACTGTTTAGGTGCTGTGACAGTAATTGTATGAACAGCAGAAAAGAATCTGTTCGTTGTGTACATCTTACTGATCGCTACAGGAATTTGTTGATTAATGAAGAATGAAATAATGGGGAAAAATCTACCTATAGATAAGAGGATTGGAAATATCATGAATCTGATCGGCAATATTATCTGGCTATTGTTGGGCGGCCTCATAGCAGCTGCGGCTTGGTCTTTAGCAGGACTCATTCTGTGCATAACCATTATCGGCATACCCTTTGGAATGCAGTGTTTTAAAATCGCCTACTTTGTCTTCTGGCCGTTCGGCAAAACTATCGAATTGGGCCATTTTGGAGCGGGAGGCCTGATTTTTAATATCATCTGGGTTATCGTCTTTGGATGGGAATTTGCCATATCTCATCTGCTTATTGGCTTGGTGTTTTGTATAACCATCATAGGCATACCTTTTGGAATCCAGCATTTCAAGTTTGCTCAACTAGGATTAATCCCTTTTGGTGCGGAAATTAAAAATAGCAAATAGTCTTCAGTGCGCGGCTCGGCCTGTTGGCTCAGCTCGTAAATTGACAGCAATCAAATCGTTAGCAGAATAACACGGAAGGAAGCGCTGATGTCAGAATCACACTTGGAGGTAGAAGAAATTAAAAGCGAACTGCTCCGGTTGCGACAACGTGTCGCCCAACTGGAAGCCCAGAATCAGCAGTTATTGGCGGCCAATACGATTAAGGGTGATCAAAAGACCCCCATAGAACAGCCGGCAGAAAAGGACTTGCACCAATCAGAAGAAAGGTTTGCCAAGGCTTTTTACTGCAACCCTGATTTAATGTCAATTACCACCTTAAAAGAAGGACGCTATGTAGCGGTAAACGATGCTTTCATCAAGTTGACCGGTTATGAACGCCATGAAACTATTGGGCGCACCGTTCAGGAATTGAACATCTGGGCTGAAACCAGCCAGCGTGAGGCTCTGATCCGACAACTGACTAAATTTGAAAGGGTACAGGGCTTTGAATACAATCTAGGAACTAAAAGCGGTGAGATCAGAAAGCTGTCCCTTTCCGGCGAGGTCGTCGATATCGACGGTAAAGCTCATTTGATCAGTGTTTCCCGGGATATTACCGAAAGCCAGAGAATGGTGGAACAGATACGCTTTTCGGAAGAGATGCTTTCCCTGGCATTCAATGTTTGTCCATTTATAATGACTATCTCCACAGTGGAAGAAGGGCGCTACTTAAAAGTTAATAACGCTTTTTGCGCCATTACCGGGCGAACTCAGGAAGAGGTTATTGGCCGTACATCCATCGAAATCGGTTTCTGGAAGGATCCCGCGGATCGCAGTATTCTTAAACAACAGATTATTATGGAACGCTCCCTGCGTGATCTGGAATTCTGCTTTTGCAAGAAAAACGGCGAAGAGAGACTGGGAAGATATTTCATGGAATTGATCGAGATTCTCGGTGAGCCCTGTTTGTTGACGGTAATCATCGATATCACCGATTTGAGGCAGATGGAAATTGAAATGAACCGCCTGGACCGGCTCAACGTGGTGGGTGAAATGGCGGCCAGCATCGGCCATGAAATTCGCAATCCCATGACAACCGTAAGGGGATTTCTGCAGTTATTGCGGGAAAACGAGGACTACAGCCGGGACTATGATCATTTCGATTTAATGATAGAGGAGCTGGACCGGGCCAACTCGATAATTACAGAGTTTCTGTCTCTGGCTAAAAATAAAATAGTGGAATTGGAAAAAGACAATCTCAATGCGGTTATCAGCAAGCTTTTGCCGCTTTTACATGCCAAGGCGATGATCCGGGACCAATCCGTAGCCCTGGAACTGGAGAAGATACCCGACCTCTTGCTCGACAAGAAAGAAATCCGCCAGCTTATATTGAATCTGGTAAATAACGGCCTGGAATCGATGTCCGCGGGCGGAGTAGTGGTGATCAAGACCTTCATGGATAACGATAATGTTATACTGGCGGTTCAAGATCAAGGCGGGGGAATAGATCAAGAAATGCTGGAAAAGATCGGCACGCCTTTCCTGACTACCAAAGAGCAGGGGAGCGGTCTGGGATTGGCGGTATGCTACCGGATAACTGCCCGGCACAATGCCAGAATAGAGATTTCCACGAGTCCGTGCGGAACCACCTTTTTAATCAGGTTTTCACAATAAACTATCATAGTAATCAATTATCGTCATCTGATCCAGGTTTGAAAGCGGGCTGAACTGCTACCGGCTATTAGGTGATTGTTTAAACGAAATTATCGGAGTGGAGGAATATAAAAATGGGGATCAGGGTGTTTACTGACAGCACGTCATACATTGATGAGGAAATACGGCGCCGCCTGAACATACAGGTTCTTCAACTAAGTGTTCATTTTCCCGATGAATCCTTTAAAGAGAATGAGGTGGAACAGAGCTACTTCTATAGAAAGGTGGAACAAACGGGAATTATCCCAACCTCCTCACAGCCTTCCCAGGGAGAATTTCTCAATGCATTCCGGGATTGCCTTTCCCAGGGTGACGCTATCCTGGGTATATTCATTTCCTCTGCCATGAGCGGCACCTGCCCCACAGCCTTGGCGGCCCGGGAGCAGCTTTTGCAGGAATATCCGGGAGCACGGGTGGAGATAGTGGACTCCTATACCAACTGTATGGCCCTTGGTCTGCAGGTTATTTCGGCAGCGGAGGTGGTTCAAGCCGGAGGCAGCATGGAAGACGCCCTGGAAGCCGCCGCCGAGACCAGGAGGAACATCCATTTTTATTTTGTCCCCGAAACCCTGGAGTACTTAAAAAAAGGAGGGCGTATTGGTACGGCCTCGGCCCTTTTGGGAACCATCCTCAAAATCCGTCCCATACTCACCGTTGACATGGCAAAAGGCATGACCCATTTGCTGGAAAAGACCCGCGGCAATGCGGCAGCCATTAGACGCATCCTGGAAATGATAGAAGCAGACCACCTCAAGAAGGGATTGAAGGCACTGATAGTCCACCATATCAATGCTGCGAATCAAGGAAGCCAGCTCAGGGATGCCCTGGCGAACAAATACCAATTACCGGTCGGCTTATGCTCCATCGGACCGGTTATAGGCCTGCATACCGGTCTGGGCACTATTGGGTTCGCCTATTGCACTTATTGATATTGACAATCCGCTTCGTTAAAACTTACACCGGGACATAACCCGAAACAAATATCGTATAGAGGGATCAATAACTATGAACATACAAATATTTGGAGTGAAAAAGTGCTTTGACACTCAAAAGGCGGAGCGTTACTTCAAAGAGCGTAAAATAAAATATCAATACGTGGAGCTGAGCCAAAAAGGTCTGAGCAAGGGTGAATTAGCCAGTGTGGAAAAAACGGTCGGACTTAATAATTTGATCGACTCCAAGTCAAAGGCCTACAGCCGCTTAAACATGGATCGTATCGGCAGCAGCACCATGCGGGCAGAAGTCCTCCTCAATCACCCCGAACTATATAAAACCCCCATCGTACGCAATGGCCGACAGGCTACCGTAGGTTATCAGCCGGATGTCTGGGACACCTGGGAATAATCAAAAGTTGTTTCAATCAGGTGGTAAGATCTTGATGGAAAGCGGATTATTATACTAAAGGAGAACTCCAATTGACTCTTTGTCGTGCTAAACAGGGAAAGGTTTTGTTAAGTATTTTCATTAGTTATACATGGTTTACATAATATAAATTATTGTAAACTTGAGAGCCTCCAATTGATTCGGCATCCTGACTATTCCGGTCACAGGCCCTGGGCTTGAGTGATGTGTTTTTCATAATAGAGACGCCTCCTCATCTTTGATTTGTGCTGTCTTTTCGGGATTTAGCACAATTTCATTGTGAGGCTGGCGTCCTTTTTTAAAGACCGTTTTTAAGCATCACAGGAATGCTCCTGAATAGCTGGTTTGCTGTATAGATAAATGCAATCGGTTCACAATAAGTCTATATGGAATTAGGAGGTACAGCACATATGATAAAAGTTCTAAGTTCGCCCGGCAAATACGTTCAGGGCCCCGGTGCATTAAATGAAGCCGGTAAATACATGAAAAATCTCGGTGACAACGCCTTGATCGTCGCTGACGCTTTCTTATTGGGTGAAGCCGAAAAGTATTTCAAGTCCGGCAATGAAAGGGTTAGTTGCACTATAGAAAAATTTGGCGGTGAATGCAGTAAACCGGAAATAGAGCGATTGAAAGAAGTTGCGTCTAAAGCCGGCGCAAATATAATCGTAGGTTTCGGGGGAGGAAAAACCCTCGATACCGCAAAAGCAGCGGCCTATTATTGCAGCCGGCCGGTGGTCATCTTGCCCAGCATTGCTTCAACCGATGCGCCCTGCAGCGCCCTGTCAGTAATATATACGGAAAGAGGCGAATTTGAAGAATACCTGATTCTCCCCAGGAACCCCGACCTGGTTTTAGTGGACAGCCAAATAATTGCCCAAGCACCAGTGCGTTTTCTGGTATCTGGAATGGGAGATGCCCTGGCCACCAAATTCGAGGCCGAAGCCAGCAGTAAACGCAGTCTGCCCGCCATGGCGGGAGGAGCTCCTTCAATAAGCGCCCTGGCCCTGGCCGATCTTTGTCTGCAAACCCTGTTGGAATACGGTTATTATGCCCGCCTGGCCGTGGAGAAAAAAGTCATTACTCCAGCAGTCGAGAAAATCATAGAAGCCAATACCTACCTGAGCGGAATAGGATTTGAAAGCGGGGGCCTGGGAGCTGCCCATGCGATTCACAACGGTTTTACTGCGCTGGAGGAAACCCATCAATACTTCCATGGCGAAAAAGTGGCATTTTCAACCTTGGTGCAGCTGGTCATGGAGGATCGTGATACCGATGAGATTATGGAAATCATGGGGTTCTGCCAGTTGGTAGGCCTGCCCATCACACTGGAGGAGCTGAGCCTGGCCGGAGCGGGCCGGGAAAAACTCATGAAGGTTGCTGTCGCCTCAACCGTCGAAGGCGAAACCATACACAACATGCCGTTTCCGGTAAATGCGCAAATGGTGTATGATGCCATACTGGCTGCCGATGCCATTGGCCGAAGTATGGCTTGTTGTTAAACGTGATGTTCAGGTTATCGTAGCAGGGTAGGGGACCTGGTCGCCACTTTACTACACTTACACCGACACCGCCAGGCCCCCAATTATTCGCTTAATCCCCAAACAACTCCCTTTCTATTTGCATCTGCAATATCCTGTTTCTCTTTCCATTTATTGCTGCATGGGTTTAAGTTAGCTTCAAAAAACGACAGAGGTGATTACCATGTGCCCATAGAAAACTTATTGAATAACTTGGATGGGGGAAATCAGACTGGGAAGGGGATCGTGGATTGTTTAAAACCGGACGATTCTATTGAAGAACTAGCAACCTGCTGGGTCCTAAAGGATGGCTATTCAATCCACGCACCCGGACGATAGCGCCGAAATTGGAGGCCAAAGCGAAGCTCTAACAGAAAAAGGAGAGTTAATGATATGTTTAAAGAAATGCGCAGAAAAGACCGGGAAATAATCGATGCAAAAATAATGGAAGAAATACTGATTAACGGTCAATACGGGGTACTGTCAACCATGGGCGATGGTGAGTACCCCTATGGGGTTCCGGTCAACTATGTCTATTTCGATAAGAGCATATATTTTCACTGTGCGGAGGACGGATATAAGCTGGAGAATATCCAGAGAAACCCCAGAGTATCATTTTGTGTGGTGTCAGAGTCGGAAGTGCTGCCGCATAAATTCAGCACCAAATACAAATCGGTGATAGCCTTTGGAATTGCCAGCGAAATTACAGACGATGCCAAGGCCAGCATACTCTTTGCATTAGTTGAAAAATACTCTCCGGATTTCACTGACGAAGGTCAAAAATATATTGAAAGTTCCCAAGCCACCACCAGAATTGTGAAAATAGACATACAACACATGACCGGAAAAGAGAGAAATTATTAATAGCATGAAAATCAGTAAGAGAAATTTTGATTATCATGACACAGGGAACTATCAGTCCCTACAACGAGATTTTATGATCCGAAGGCAAAACCCTGGTATTCATTTTAAGGCTCTTACAGTCCGAATTAGAGCCCCTTTTTTGTCAATAACTCTGCTAATGCGGTTCAAATATAGGTGTATAATACTTGCATCTTGTCCTGGCTGGGGAATTTTTACTTGAAATATGATTCCATCATATGTATAATTTTCCTAACAATTGTTAGGATTTTTTTTATTATTTATAACGTATGTTAGGTTGAGGTAGATGAAGTTTTTTGGTACGAAAGAAAAAATATTTGATGCGGCCATTGACTTAATTTCTGAGCGCGGGTATAACGGGGTTTCAGTGCGGGATATAGCAAAGGCTGCCGGGATAAAAGAAAGCTCTATCTATACGCATTTTATCAATAAAGAGGATATTCTCAACCATATTCTGGAGTATCATCATAACGGCATTCTAGGCAAGCGAGTGGATATTAACAGTCTGGAGAATGAAATCAATTATATGGAACCCCGGGACGTATTCAAATTAATATTTCTCAGTTATGGAAAGCAGGACGATCCGAGGATCGATAAAACGGCGAGAATTATCTTCATGGAACAATATGTCAATCCCAAAGCAAGGGAATTTGTCCAGAAATATATGTTAGAGGAGCCGGTGTGGTACTACCATTCCCTGCTCCGGCAGATGCTATCGAAGGGAAGGTTCGAGGATAACGTCGATCTGAAAACCGCAGCCCAGGAACTGAACTATGGATTTCTTGGCATCTCCCTGGATTTTGCCCTTGTAAGGCAGGAGGGTGGAGATGTTGCCGGCATATTAAAGAAGATTTCAAATCATATTGATTTTGTATTTGACCGGATTGAACAGAAAAAACTATGAAAGGAGGTTAGACATGAGGAAAACAATCCTGATTTCGCTTGTCCTTTTAGTGCTGCTCTGCCTCTGCGGCTGCAATAATTTTACTTCCTCTCAAAACAGCAATGTTAATCACGTATCGCAAAGCGTTGATGACCGCACTTATACCCTCGATATGTATCTGGGGATCGGCTTGGGCAGCACATATAAGGACGTCGTCGCAATCATCGGTTCGCCCGGCGAGTCTTCCATAGACGGCGACGTGATCAAACAGTATTTATGGCGGAATAAAGACGGCAGCAATATCAGCGTAACCTTTTCAAATGGAAAGGCCGAAGCGAAAACCCAGGCCAACTTGGGTCCATTTTTAAAGGATAAAGAAAAGGTCACACTAAAAACGTTCCGTAAGTTGAAGGAAGGCAGCAGCCTTACCGAGGTGGAAAAAATCCTCGGGTCGGGAACGGAAACGATGCGGCAGATCATGGACGGAAAAGAGCAAGTCACCTATACGTGGCGTAACAGCAATGGGAGCGCGATTACCATCGTATTTGAAGACGGGAAAGCCGCCGATATTAACGATCTTATGCTGAAGTAATTATTTGGAGGGAGGACAGTAAATGAATAAAAAACTCATTTGCTTTATCGCAAGTATTGTTTTTATAGCGGGGATGTCCGCGGGAGCTTATGCGGCATCCAATCCTGAAATTAGAGCGATCCTGAATTACGGTATGAAAATCGAAGTAAACGGTAAGGAATTCATACCGACAGATGTGGACGGCTCCAGACTTGTCCCCATTACCTACAATGGCCGGACATATCTCCCTGTCCGATCTTTAGCCGGCGCTCTGAACGTGGCTGTAGCTTATGAAAATAATACGGTATATCTCGGAGAGCGGGGCAAAATTCCTTTGACCGGCAACGATTTTGAAAAGAACTATACCTGCCAGTTCACGACGGATGCGAACCTGCTCCTTGTCAACGGAGTACAGTATAAATCAGGAATCGTCTATACCGGAACGGCGGGCTACTATGAGTACAGCGGTTTTGTGCGTCCTAATGGAAAATATCAGAAGTTTGGCGGCATCGCCTGCATGGAAGATAAGGATGGAAGCACCGATCAGGTAATTATTAAAATCCGGGAAAACAATTATGAAGGAAGGGTTCTAAAAGAGATCTCTCTGGAAAAAGGCGCTTCGATTCCTTTTGAAATCGATATTCCGGGGATCAATACCCTGTACATCCAGAATTTAGTTTCTGATAGAACGCCGAAATCAACAAACCCGGATATCATGATGATCGCAGACCCTTATTTCAACTGAGGTTTCGTCTTGTCGTATAGGGCACCTGTTTAGAAGGCATGTCCGCCAATATTAATGATCCTATCATCAGGGAGGGTTGGTAATGAACAGATTCTTTGATAGAATTCGAGTTGGTAAACAATCAATGGTGATCATCTGCGTTATGTTATTGCTGGTGATTCTTCCCGCGGCGCCTGCCGCCGCTCTTGACCCCCAGATTCCGGGTCTGAAGCCTCCAGAACTCTCGGAGCTTCCGGATATATTGTTTGGGCCGACCAATTTAACCGCCGTTGCTTTATCAGATACGAAAGTTCGTCTGAGCTGGCAGGATAATTCCGGCAATGAGTCGGGGTTTCGCCTGGTTCGCAAAGAACAAGGAGCAAGTGTTTACTCCACCTCGATCACGGTAACCGCGAATGTTACCAGTTGTACGGATACGGGCTTGAAGCCAAATACCACTTATGTCTATCGGATACAAGCTTATAACGCCAACGGTGCCAGCGATTATTCCGATGAAATAAGCGTTAAGACTCTTCATGCAACGACACCAATAATTTTGACTCCTGCAGTCCCTACGAACCTGCAGGCGACGGCTGCCGACTCCGGCACCATAATCTTGACCTGGAAAGATAATTCCGACAATGAGGAAGGTTTTCAACTCCAGCGTAAAACGGAGGGATCAGGTGTTACCACTATTTTCTACCTGTCTCCCGATACCACGGCCTATAAGAATACCGGCCTGACTCCGCAAACAAAATACAACTATACAATTTCAGCTTATAATAATATCGGCGCCTCGAATTTCAGTAATGAGGCCAGTGTAACTACCCCGATGGTTTCGCTGGTATCGCTCCTGCCGGTGGCCCCTACGCTGTTGACTGCTCTGCCGGGCTCGGATGGTACCCGCATTGAAATTACCTGGAAAAACAACTCTACCAATGTGGACGGACATTATGTTTATCGCCGCACCGAGGGCCAATCCAAATTTACCGAAATCCATCACAGCACTAAGACAGGAGTGACTGGATACGCTGATTTCGGTTTAACCCCCGGCACTAAATACTACTATTACGTTTCCGTCTATAACAGCCTGGGCTCTGACGACAGCAACATTTTAAGCGCTACCACCACCGGAATGCCTCCAGTGGTAAAACCGGCCGCACCTTCCAGCCTTACAGCCGAAGCCGTGTCCAACTCACAGATCAACCTGAGCTGGAAAGACAATTCCTCCAATGAGACCAGTTTTGTCCTGGAACGCTCTCTGAGCCAAACAGCGGATATACAGTCATTAAGAATCTACCGGCCAACATCGTCTCCTTTGAAGATACCGGCCTTACATCTGCAACCACTTATTTCTACCGAATTAAAGCCGTCAACAACATCGGAGACTCAGCCTATTCCCCCCTGGCCAGCGCCGTTACCCGTGGGGTGACACCTCCTCCAACTGTACCGGGAGAAGTACCGCCCTCTGGCAACAACCTGCCTCCCGCTGCCGATGAAGGGCAAGTAGTATTGCGTTTTTACATTGACAACCCCCAGTATTATTTGAACGACACGCCTATTCCAATGGATGTGCCTCCAGTTATTCGGGAAAACCGCACCCTGCTGCCTATTCGTTTTGTAGCAACTCCTTTAGGAGCCGAGGTGGGATGGGACGCGGCTAGCCGCAAGGTGACCATAAAACATGACGGAACCAGTATTGAGATGTGGATTGACCGGAATACTGCGCTGGTCAACGGAGCCGAGAAAATGATTGATCAGGATAACGCCAATGTGGCTCCCCTGATTATGCCCCCGGGACGAACCATGCTGCCTCTGCGTTTCATCAGCGAAAATCTGGGCTGTCAAGTAGAATGGGACGGCACCTCCCGGGAGGCCAAAGTCACCTATCCCCGTCCCTAGCCGGAAAGACAAGGAGAAAACCGGTACCTGAAAAATTTAAATAGGCTGTTTCTGCAACCATAGGGACACAAGAGGAGGTTCGAGACCACTAAAAAAGTCTGAATAAAACACAAAAAGCATACTAGCCTATAGCATTAATTATGTCAACAAAAACACATTAAACATTGCCGATACCGGAAACCGTTTAAAGCACAGGAAATGAGCGATGGTCACCGGCTGGACCTGGGGGAAGAACGCTGCATTTTATATGCCCGGTATGCAACGCCACAAAAGATATGTACGACCCGGTAGATTAAGAATGGTGGCATCGCGAAATCGCGCTCAACTTCCCAGATCAAAATAAAGGCGAAATCGAATATCTGTTCGCATGTCAAGAGGGGAGGGGAGCGCATGTGTTGAGTTATATGGAATCACCTTTTATTTTTCCTATCCAAGATCCCGAAAAAGATTGGTCTATGAGCCTAGATACCGAAATTCCTGAAGACGTATTTCCCTTATTTGCTTCTGTCTTTAAAAGAGCCACCACGATAGCACGGCAAATAAGGCCAAAAATTAAAAATAAGAAGAAATCAAGCACTACGGAAAATGGCTTTATGTAAACAAAAACCTGCAGATATTCCATTACTATATTATAAAATACAAACGTAAATAATCCTGCCCACACTGTAGTCCACAGAAAAAAGCTCTTCCAAGAGGACGTGTATTGGTATACGAACATCGCATATATAGGGATAAAAGTAATGTCTCCAAGGAAAAGGTTTGGAAAAAAGGGGACTATGCTAATGTAGTAGGCCCAGAAACCGAATTGTTGACCGATTGAATCATAATTAGCAAATGCGACAGCAACTAACGATCCAAAAAGGAGTATCTCGATTATTCGCTTTCTGTCTACTAGATAAATAAATAAGGCATATGAAAGGAGTAATATAATGACAAGGAAAAACCAGGTAGGTGAAAGAAATTGTTGATTAACCCACTGGGTTAAGATGAGATCATACAAATGTTTAGAGGCTTGCGTTATTTGCTCATTGGTGACCATGCTGTGCCCTCTTTCCAGCGTAATTAATAGTTATATTGTGTGCTGGAGCCGTGATTAATACTCATTTAACATGCATTGGCAAGATTAGGAGTATTCCTGTAATGCTTAAGAACGATCTTTGAAAAAGGAGACCTTTAGCCCGTCTGCCGGTTCGGGGCAACTTGCCATATAGTAGAGTAGTCCAGAAGAACCTATTACAAGGATTTATTCCTGGGTTTCTATTCAAAGGCCCCTATTTGGCTCACAGCGTGTTTTGGCCTTGTTAGAATGCCTCGGGCTTAAAATCCTTTTTTAACAACCTTATTGCGCGGGTAAGAAGCACCATTATCTGGCAATAGCATTTATGGTTAGCCGGTTTATCAGAAGATGATCCTGAGACTGATTCTAAAGACCTCCTCAGTTAATGTGGGGGTCTTTAGAATCAAAAACAATTTGAATAATACCAGAATTAAATCCTGCCATCCGGCTTCACACATTAGACAATGTAGGCTTATCAATGACACGGGTACACGATAAGGGGGAAGATGGGCGTGAGTATTGGCAGCCCCTCCTCTGTAATTTTGGCTAGTTTACATAATGTTCAGTTGATGGGAAGGTCGTGGGCTAGGTGACAGTAGCCTGTCGTTCATTTGATGCGGTATAGGGGGCGGTTAATGTTGAGTTAAGTCGTTTACCCACGAACTTAGTATAACTGGTGTTATGTTGACTAGCTGAGGTATGTAGCTGTCAATAATCTGTGCTTATAAAAAGTTTCAAGAACGTGAGTGCCCGTCTGTTGCACGGGGGAGGGACCCTTGCCGGGAGGGGGTCCCCGGGTGACAGACGGGCTGGCATGTTTCTTGCACTTACTTGATAAGTGCCACACAATGTCACCACAATCCCTTTAAGTGAATCGGAAGCAAAATACTGGATAAGTGCATAAGTGCCACATTATTTACCCATGGCATTAAATGGGAGATAGTGAAAGCATTTATAAGTAATTAAGGGATAATTATAGAGCAAGCGTTCTCACGGGCAAATATAAGAGAAAAAGGGAAGAGTTAAAGAGTAAAGGACCACGAGCCACGCCAGCGTCAACCAGCGAATCATCATACGCACGGGACCCTGAAGTCAAGGGCGCGGCCTGCATCCCCGTATTGACAGGTCAGGTATCATAACTGAGCGGGCGCAGTCCTTTACCCTTTACTTTAGGGGTGCGTATGGATAGCATCTGCCTTCGCTGGCGGCTCCAGGATAAGGATTAAAGATAAAGGGGGCTGTTATCCCTTGCCCCCTGATTTTTCAGTGATATGTTTACGGCACAATTACAATTTCAGGCGTTATAATTCCTTTTTTATCATTGAGCATTTCTTCAATAATACCGAGGATATTTCCAGCGCAAAGACAGTTCCAGTCATCAAGTGCGTCTATTCCAACGTCATTCATTGCTTTTACTAAACCTGTTTCAAATATTTTTATAGTTGCTTCCATGTCGCTTATTGGTGATAGTCTTAATTCTCTGATCAGTTCCAATTCGAGTTTACTTAGCTTCATGCGTATCGCCCCTCTCTTTTAATGCAAACTTGAGTTCACATGGAGTCAAGGGGTGACCGAAGGGAATCGCAGACAAAATTTAGCCAGGGCAAAAGTTAGTCAGGTAAATGAGGGCTAAATTTTGCCCCTTTACCCATGTGATACAATTCGAAGGCAAAAGAGAGGGAACGGAATTGAAACGGTGCAAATTTAGCCCCGTTACAACATTCATGTAAACTAGCCGTTAGGGGAAGCGAGTAAACCAGTCCCGTTTCATGGCTAGTTTACATAATGTTCAGTTGATGGGAAGGTCGTGGGCTAGGTGACAGTAGCCTGTCGTTCATTTGATGCGGTATAGGGGGCGGTTAATGTTGAGTTAAGTCGTTTACCCACGAACTTAGTATAACTGGTGTTATGTTGACTAGCTGAGGTATGTAGCTGTCAATAATCTGTGCTTATAAAAAGTTTCAAGAACGTGAGTGCCCGTCTGTTGCACGGGGGAGGGACCCTTGCCGGGAGGGGGTCCCCGGGTGACAGACGGGCTGGCATGTTTCTTGCACTTACTTGATAAGTGCCACACAATGTCACCACAATCCCTTTAAGTGAATCGGAAGCAAAATACTGGATAAGTGCATAAGTGCCACATTATTTACCCATGGCATTAAATGGGAGATAGTGAAAGCATTTATAAGTAATTAAGGGATAATTATAGAGCAAGCGTTCTCACGGGCAAATATAAGAGAAAAAGGGAAGAGTTAAAGAGTAAAGGACCACGAGCCACGCCAGCGTCAACCAGCGAATCATCATACGCACGGGACCCTGAAGTCAAGGGCGCGGCCTGCATCCCCGTATTGACAGGTCAGGTATCATAACTGAGCGGGCGCAGTCCTTTACCCTTTACTTTAGGGGTGCGTATGGATAGCATCTGCCTTCGCTGGCGGCTCCAGGATAAGGATTAAAGATAAAGGGGGCTGTTATCCCTTGCCCCCTGATTTTTCAGTGATATGTTTACGGCACAATTACAATTTCAGGCGTTATAATTCCTTTTTTATCATTGAGCATTTCTTCAATAATACCGAGGATATTTCCAGCGCAAAGACAGTTCCAGTCATCAAGTGCGTCTATTCCAACGTCATTCATTGCTTTTACTAAACCTGTTTCAAATATTTTTATAGTTGCTTCCATGTCGCTTATTGGTGATAGTCTTAATTCTCTGATCAGTTCCAATTCGAGTTTACTTAGCTTCATGCGTATCGCCCCTCTCTTTTAATGCAAACTTGAGTTCACATGGAGTCAAGGGGTGACCGAAGGGAATCGCAGACAAAATTTAGCCAGGGCAAAAGTTAGTCAGGTAAATGAGGGCTAAATTTTGCCCCTTTACCCATGTGATACAATTCGAAGGCAAAAGAGAGGGAACGGAATTGAAACGGTGCAAATTTAGCCCCGTTACAACATTCATGTAAACTAGCCGTTAGGGGAAGCGAGTAAACCAGTCCCGTTTCATGGCTAGTTTACATAATGTTCATTATAGGAAGATAGGGAATTAGGTGAAAACCCCTCAAATCCCGGCCAATATAGGCTTCTGGCCACTGTTTTATAGTTGCATGTTAACTGCATAAATAATGTATAAGAGCTGCCCCGATTTTTATCTGAGCAGCTCTTATATTAAAATCAGCTGGATATAACCAATAACTCCGATAGCCGCAAACGAAAAAAAGATGAAAATGGCTTGCTTCCAGCCCGGGCTTTGTTATTAACCCGGCTGGGGACCACTCCCCTCTTTCTTTTATCATATCAACCTAAAGTCCCGGCATTTTATACCTACGATGGAAAATCAACCCCCATTAGATTGCCAGCGGTATATTTCCAGGGCTTTTTAACGGGCTCCTTGATCCCGTTGGACATCAGCACGAAATAGCCATAATAGCCGTAATCCTTTTCTACGGCCCGGATCGGAGTTACTGCTTTTCATGTTCCGGGTTCCTATAATGCCCCCATTGCCAAGACACATTAAGTGAATTTCTGTATGTAGCAAACCGTAGAAAACAATATTAAAAATTTTTAAAGTTCTTGACATATTAAATCAAATGCCGCATATTTTAACTTAGTTAAAATATTTTAACTAAGTTAATGTTTGGAGGTTATATGAAACTGACGAAAAAAGAACGTACTCAAAAAGAAATCATCGAGGCTGCGAAGGCTATCATCCATGACAAAGGGCACGAAGCCGTTACTGTTAGATATTTGGCTGAAGCAACAGGATACTCATATACCAATCTATATTATTACTTTAAGGATATGAATACTCTCTTGTGGACATTACGTCTCGATATGATTGAGGATATGATTACCGAACTTACATCCATCTCTTTTACAAAGGATGATCCTGTTGAAGAAATCCTCATTGTTTTATCCAGTTATACGGATTACTTCTTCAAGCATCCGAATGTCTTTCGTTTCTTTTATTTTTATCCTTTTATTAAACCGGAGGGGGATGACAGTTATCAAAAGCTGGAGCAAAAGTTTCACGGTATATGGCAGACTTCCTTTTTTAGATTGATTAAAGAGGGTATCATTCAAGCCGAAGATATTGAAGTTGTCGCTAAAACTATTATTTATGCGCTTCAAGGAATGATCATGCTGAGTTTCTCATCCAATGGTTCCACAAAACAAAACGACATCAAAGATGAACTTGTAAAACTTATAAATTACTTATTCAAAAAGTATAAGGAAACTATTTAAGGGGGTTATATCTTATGAATCAAGAATTTAATATCAGCTTTCGACCGCTTTTTCGCGTTGCCCAGTATTTGGCTTTAGCAATGCTCATTTTAATACCAATACAGATTGTTATCTATGTGATTGCACCACCGCCGGACACTGTTAGAGGATTCTTTGAACTCTATCAGCAAAATCCGTTTTTAGGGCTGCTGAGCTTGGATTTTCTCTATCTGTTTAACAATATGATTATTGTAATAATCTATTTAGCCCTCTTTGTCCTCTTATATCATGAAAAGCCCGTTACTGTCCTTTTGGCATTAATACTTGGTTTAATTGGTATTGCCTGTTACTATCCGTCCAATCCGGCTTTTGAAATGCTAACCTTAAGTAATCAGTATTTTCAGGCGCTGCCTGAACAACAAATGATTTATTTGGCCGCCGGTGAAGCCTTAATGGCAGGTTATACGGGCACCACCTTTGATGTGTACTATGTTTTAAGTACCATATGCCTGCTGCTGTTTGCCTATGCATTAATAAAAAGCCCCAAGTTCAAAAAATCGGTTGGTTTGTGGGGGTTAGCTTCAGGATTCTTTATGATTGTACCGTCATCGGCCGGTGTGTTAGGCATGATATTTTCTTTACTGTCCCTGATACCCTGGTTGGTATTTATTACACTGCTCATGTTCAATTTTAAAAAATACGCCGCCTATAACTGGGACGCAGAATAGGAAACATTATTGGCACTGATCGTTTAATGAGAGTAATTATGAGAAAACGATATATCGTGACAATTATTGTTGTTCCGGCCTTGGCGCCGGTTCTATCACTACCAAGATTTTGCGGTCCTGCTGACAAATCTGCTACAATAAGGTCGTGTCTCCTCAATTCTCCCATGAAAGGAACAACCTGCCGATGTATGTGATTTATGGCCATTGCGAATTGTTTCTTCCTTATGCCGCTAATCTGAAAGATAAGCGCATGGTGATCCGCAGCATCCTGGACCGCCTGAAGAAGCGCATAAATATTTCAGCATTGGAAATTAAATATCAGGATTTATGGCAGCGTTCCATGCTCGGTTTTGCAGCCGTCGCAGCATCTCAAACCGATCTTAATCTCATTCGTGAAGCCGTGCGCTCCACCCTCGACCTACACCTCTCTGAAGCCGAAATCATCGGGCTCAATTTCGATATCATTCCCATCATTTCCGATTAAATCCATACTCTTCCATTATTTACCTCGATAAATGGGCAGGATTCTCCTAAATTTTGTAGAATTTTGTCACAACTTACTTTTTTGTAAAAAGAAATTTATCGAGGAAAGGAATGAGTAATTTTGAAAAAAGTAAGCGCACTGTTAAAACGTTGTTGCATTATGACTCTAATTACAGTACTAGCATTCTCTGGCTTAGCTGTAGCAGCGCCGGTAGCACAAGCAGATACCGTCAAAACTGTCACCATCGCCTCTGGCACTATATATGCTACTCCTATGTACATCCGCGACAGCGGAAAACCCGGTCCGGTAGTAATGATCGTGGGCGGTGTTCATGGCAATGAACCCGCCGGTTATACTGCAGCAGCCAAGGTTAAGAACTGGGACATCAAAAAAGGTAAACTGATAGTGCTGCCCCAGGCTAACAAAAAGGCGGTAGCCCGGCATACCCGTACTTACAACGGCGACTTAAACCGCGATTTCCCTCAGGGCAAAACCCAATCCGCTGATACTGCCCTGGCTAGATCGATCTGGTCGGCTGTAAAGAAGTATGATGTTGACTGGCTGATGGACATGCATGAAGGCTACGGCTATACTAAACTCACCAAATCAGTAGGCCAAAGCCTGATATATTACCCCAACAGCACCACCAAGACCATGGCCAGTGCGATCGTTAAGAACCTCAACGGAAATATCAGCACTTCTTATAAAAAATTCAGCCTGTTCAGGTATCCGGTAAAAGGGAGTCTGGCCAGGGCGGCCGGGCAGTACCTGGGGGTACATGCATTTATTTTCGAAACCTGCGATAACCCCTCCTTGAGCACACGCGTGAATTACCAGCTAAAAGCCGCTAATACGATGCTGTCACGCCTGAATATGCGGTAACATCTCGAAGCTGGTCAAAGCCCGGCGAATATGTTGCGGTCTAATAACCCTGGCAAAGTCAGGGTTATTGATCTGTATATCTCTATGCAGCGGACGATACCTGTTCAGGTCTGGCGAAAAAGAGATATTGCTGTGTGTGCTGCGGGGATTGTAAAACGTACGCGGATTGCGGGCCGCTAGCGGCGTATTCGTACTGGATTGCCTCCCGCGCGGCCTGTTCCCGGTTTGGCTTAAATCCGAGTCATTGTTCGCATGACCTGAATCGTTCCTCTCACCATAGGTCTCAGCGATGGAGGCTGCCAAGTCGTCTGCTGCGATAAACTGTTCTTCTTTTTTTTTTGGAGCTGTTATTTTCCAGGTCCTGCGCAGGTCTTTTTTCTCGTCCCAGGAGACGCGATTTTCAATCATCCAGGGAATAATCGATATGTCCGCGGCATATTGTGAGGCCAGGTCCAGGGCCTCAATATCCGCCCAAATTTTAGAGAATAAAGCGCGAAAGTACTCTTGATCGCCTTTATAAAAGGCCTGCTGCGCTTCCGCATTATTGAGGTAATTGCCCTGTAGTTGAGCATATCGGCTCACTACTATTTTCGCCAGACATAGTACCGCTGTGGCAATTTCTTTGCTGACCAGCCAGCTCCCCGGGGTACGGTATTCAAATCCCCCGTGGCTTTTGGTGCGATATTCGCTGAGCCGCCCGTAGCGTCTGCGGCGTTTTACCGCAGTAGTCTGGTCTTCTATAAGAAATACCGAGATGCCCAGGTAGTTGTCCAAGGCACGAAGCAACCCGGCGTTGAGAGTTATATTGCTGAAATGGATATGACCTCCGATTGAATAGCCTGGAAACGGCTGACTGCCTGCCACCCATTTGACATTTGGGTAAGGTGCCAGCCGGTTGGCATTGCGCAGAGCGTCCCTTATATTAACGATTAAATGCTGGGGATCACGGTCTGGCCGGGGGCGAATCTCCGCAATCGGCCTCTGCTGCCGATTGGGCAGGCGTATGGCGTCACAGCCGACCATGCCGTCTTTGGGAAAAAACTCCGAAGCCGCCACCATTTTGCCGCTTCTGCTGTTTACCATCATGAATTCAGGGTCAGCCCCCAACTTGACCTCGCGCTCATCCTGAGAGATTATTTTCTCCAGTTTTTTGGCCAGTCGTTCAACGTCTTTAACGCGCAATTGCGGGGACAGATCAAATCCGGCGATCTTCCATTTTCTTTTACCAGTTAAGACGACTTCTACCATCAACATATCCAAACCCAGCAGGATTGAAGCCCGGCGTGCCAATTGAGCCACCTTCATGCTTTCATTTTCTTTGATATACTTTACCTTGGCCGCTTTACCCAGGGTTTCAACACGAATAGAGAGAATCGCCAGATCGCAGACCAGGATTTGATAAGTGCGGTTGATGCTGTCTTCTTCGCTGTTCAGGCATTGGATCTTGTTGGCCTGAAGAACGGCAAACGCCTTTTCTTTATCCATGGCTAGCGTCATTGCCTGAGGAGGGTTCAGCATCCTGATCCGTTTAGAGCCGTTTACGATTGTGATATCGAAGTATTCCAGCCCCAAAAATGTAGTTTCGGCAGCGGTGATATCGACTTCTGGCTGATTCAGGTGTTCCATAAGTTGTTTTGCGGTTTCATTGGCAGCATACATGAATTGGATATTCATAAGCTAGACCTTTCTGTTAGTTTCATTCTCTGTTCTGCAGCCATGTGGATACAATAATCAGTCAATAGCTGCAGGTGATGGCGGCGAATATCCGGCTCGTTGAAATGGGATGGCTTAGAATTCACCTCCAATATCCATAATTTCCCATCGGGGTCAATGGCGATGTCCATGGATACAATGGCTAGATTTAATCCCAAGCGCTCTTCCAGTAGTACGGGAACGTTGCTGCAAATGTAGTCGAGTTGGTCCTTAATCCCAGCCCTGACGGCAGGGTTGGGAAAAACATGACGGATAACCGTGTTGTAAGCTTCGGCCCGGCCGCCATTGGGGATATGAGTTACAAATTGGCCTCTGCTTGCCACTCTTATTGCTGCTCCAGTCGTAACCCATGAACTGGCGGCATCTTTTTGAAACTGAATGCGGATGTCGAATATTCTTCCTTTGTATCTGCATAGTTCCACTACGCGCTGCAGCAAAGAGTTGTCGTTTACACGCATTTTATCCTTAATAGCAGTGTATAGTTCATCAATTGAATTGTACTTATGCCATTGGGTTGGGCCGCTTGATTTAGCCAGGTAATAGCGGTTGGATTGGGCCTTAATCTTAATGATGCCTTTCCCCAGCGACCCATGACTCGGCTTAATTAGAACCTGGCCATAATTGTTGAGCATTACCTCCAGGTTTCCGTGATTGAATGACATGGTGAGCGGAAACAGGCTGGATGTAACCGGCACACCGCTAGCCGCCTGGTATACTTCCCATTTGTTTAAAAAGCGGCTATTAAACATAAATATGTCGGGGTCTGCTTCAAACTGATTCAACAAAGCAATGATCGCCGGGCTTTTTTCCAGACTGCGCTTGCGAATGCGATTGTAGACGATATCAGGGCGAGGAAACAGGCCTTGCATCCATTCGTTATTCAGATTAGTGGTTACTCCTTCTATCAGGCCTTTTCGTTTGTCAACCCCGGATGCCCCGAACATATAGATGAATACCCCTCGCCTGCGGGCGAATCTGATCATTTCTTTATTTATCCTCGTCTCGGAACGTCCCGGATAGCCCCCGGGCCTTATCGCACTGCTGAGAATCCCTACCACAGGCCCTAAATAGAGAGAATGTTCGTCAGAATGGTAAATATTATATGACCAGGCCGGCATTTTCAAACGCACCGCTATTTTCCTGGAAAGCGCAGCCAAGTCTGCTTTGCCCCGTAGTATCGTGCGCTGATACCTGACCGGGCAGGACTGGCTGCCAGCGTATGCTGATACTTCCTGAATTGCTCTGTCATTTTGGGATCTGGCTACTTCTAATTCAGCAATAATATGTTTTTGCATCCTTTTGCCCCTTGTTTGTTTTATAATCCATCATATGAGTAATGCAAATATACCGTGCTTGTTGTGTTAACAAGATGCTAAAAATAAAAATACCGGCACGTAATATGCCGGTACCACAGTGTCGATTAAGTATCTTTTTGATGAATAGCGGTTGTTTTAGGATAGTCCCTAAGTCAATCTGACGAGGCTCACTTATACGTTGAAACGAAAATGGATGATGTCGCCGTCAGCCACCACATACTCCTTGCCTTCCAGCCTGAACAGGCCCTTTTCTTTAACCGCAGCCATAGTTCCCATCTCATAAAGATGTTGAAATGCCACCACTTCGGCGCGAATAAAGCCGCGTTCAATATCAGAATGGATCTTGCCCGCAGCCTTGCGCGCCGGGCTGCCTGCAGTGACGGTCCAGGCCTTGACTTCATCTTCCCCTACGGTAAAAAACGATAAAAGATCAAGGCTTTGATATACAGTCCTTGCCACCCTGACCATGCCGGATTCCTGTAAACCCAGCTCTTGCATAAATTCCTGACGCTCATCTCCATCAAGCTCGGCAATATCCCTCTCGATGCTGGCGGAGACCTCGACATAGGGGAGCTGATGGCTTTCCAGATAAGCCCTCACCTTATCCTGACCGGGATAAGTGCCTTCAGCCAGATGATCTTCCCCGATATTAAGACAGACCAGCATGGGCTTGGTGGTTAAAAACTGATATGACAACAACAAGTCGTTTTCCTCCTGATCCAGTTCCACCGTGGATAAAGCCTGTTCATTCTCGAGAGCTTGCTGGAGCTTATGCAGCAGGGCCAGCTCTTTCTCCTGGCCTTTTTTCTTCTTGCTCTCTTCGATGCGTTTAATCCTGCGTTCCACCAAACCCAGGTCGGCCAGGAGCAGTTCATAATGAATGTTTTCTATGTCTCTTACCGGGTTAATCCCATCGCCTTGATAAGGGACATTGGAATCAGTAAAAACCCGCACCACATGCAGCAATGCGTCGGCTTTTCGCACCGAGTCCAAAAACATCGTAGCAGCCTTTTCGCTGCCCGGACTCAGCCCGGGTATATCCACCATTTCCAATTGCGCATAGGTGGTCTTTTTAGGTTTATACAGAGCAGACAGCCAGTCGACCCGGTGGTCCGGAACACGCGCCATGGCGGTGTTAGTTTTGCCGACCCCCTGGGTTTTGACCTTGCTTTCCGTCATCAATTCAAAAATGGTGGTTTTGCCTGCCAGCGGCAGTCCGATTATTCCGAGTTGCATTAGATCGTTCCCTTCTTAGACAATGATGAATTTCCACAGCTATTGAGATGTAATAACTATTTAGTTAGCTTTGGTTCAGACTGTATTTAGTATCCGTCTTACACTTACAAGGCGGTACAGGATTATTCTATATAGCCTATGGCCTGCGGAGTAATGCTCAAACACTCCGGCCCGTCTTCGGTCATGACATAGGTGCTCTCCGTACCGATAGCCCCTTCCTCAAATACGAATTTGGGTTCCAGGGCAAAAACCATGCCCGGAACTATGGGGTTCTTCAGCCCGGGGGCGAATACCGGCATCTCATCGGTCTCCAAACCCACCCCATGACCCACAAAGCGCGCCCGGTCCTCCCTGTAGCCCAGGAAATGCTCCTTATAGCCCAGTTCTTCAGCAATTTTCACCGCCAGCAGATAGGGTTCTTCCGCCGCAGTGCCGGGTTTTAAAATACTCAGCATCTGTTCATTGATCATCATGGCTTCCTTAAAGGCTTGCTCCATCTTAGGGGGCAGCTGCCCTATGCAGAAAACCCGGGTTTGATCGCCGCAATAACCGTTGGCGACCCCTACATAATCAACAAACACGACTTCGTTGCGCTTTATAATTTTATTGCCCGCGCCCTGTGGCCAGGCAGGGGTGAGTCCGCAGCCGCTAACTGAACCGTCCATACCGCTGGCCATGGCGCCGGAACTGCCCACGCAGACATTACCCAGGTAGTAATCCTGGTTGAAAGCCCGCATCTTAGCATTTCCTGCCAGACCCGCCCGCCGCATAGCCGCTTCGAGGTAGCTGGCCAGTTCGACTTCCCGCATCCCTTCCCTGAGCACTCTCGGTATCTCAGCAAAACCCGCGTCCAGAATACGCATGGCGGCCCGCACCTGTTCTATTTCAAACGGCGACTTTATCATGCGGATCTTCCTGAGCAGCGGGCTTACATCAAGGAAGGCGGTATTGGGGAAAGCGCGTTGATATGTAGTCAGGTTGTTCACCGGCAGGACGTCAAATTCCAATCCGATTCTGCCCATAGAACCGTATCCAAAGGACTGCAGTATACCGGGCATATCCTTTACGCTCTTCATGGGGACCACGTTTTTCAGCGGGGATTCTTCCTGGCCCCGGCGCAGGCTCTTGCGGATCATCAAGACTGGTTCGCCCTGCGCCGGTACAAAAAGCTGGGCGTTTTGCACCGTTCCGGCCAGGTAGAACATGTCACTGTTCAAGACGATGACCGCTCCGTCCAATTCTTTGCCCGCCAATTCTTGCTGGAACTTTTGAATTCTTGATTCAATCTCTTCTCTAGGCGTTAACAACATTACTTACTCCTCCCTCCTAATCGTAACAACCATTTGGTTTACATAATATTTATTATGTTCTCTATCAGCTACTCGCCCGCATCAAACCGGCTTGAAAGCAAAGCAGGGAGCGATACGCCCGCAGACTACGGTCAGACCACTCCCCGTATTTTCGAGAGCCTCGTCATTTCAAGGTTATTTCACCGAAAGATACTATAAAAAAGATTCCGTTGACCATGATTCCCAGGGCCAGAATGGCATACCCGCCGCCGGGTGAAAACTGGTATAAGCGGGCGGCGTTGCTGGTATTGAAAAAGAACAGCCCGATGGCCAATACCAGCAGTAAAATCACCAATTTGGGCGCTCCGGAACCCGGGAAAAAGACCAGGAGGTAAATGCCATAGGCCAACAGCATCCACACGTTGATGCTTTTTAAAAGCCTGAAAGTATAGTCGTCTTTTTCCGACTGCCCTTTTAATTCCTCGGGTATTTCATCCATGTCTATAACTTCGATTTCTTTTCCGGCATGTTGGGCGATATATTGCAGCATCTCTTCGTACATCTCGGCAGGCGGAGTAATCCCAAAAAACCCTACATTGCTTTTGATGTAAATAAAGCCTTCATCAGGATAGGTGGCATACAAGCGAATGGGGCCCAGGCCTTTGGCTATATATATCCCCACCTGATAACCGGGCCAATCCGCTCCTATTATGGAGCACAGGTTGCACTTCCCCACCACTTTTATCACGTGAGTAATCTCTTTCCAGGGCACGACTTTGGTATATGCTCCCCATTGCAGGCTTAAACCCTTCTCCCCTACCCTGTAAGAGAGATTAAAGGCCCCCACTGCCAAAAAGGCAAAAATCGCCATAAATAGGTAGGTAGGCGCTAACAGCATTATCTTTAACACCCGGTCTTCCGGATCCAGCGAATATTCGATCCCCCACAAGGCAAGCGCAAATGCTGCGACTACTACGAAGACTGTGAGCCAGACTCCTTTACCCGGTTTTGCGCGATATTCCATTTACTCCGTCTCCTTCCAACGCCAATCATACTATATATGGTTACTTATACTCATAAAACCCCCGGCCGCTTTTTTTGCCCAGGTGACCGGCCCTGATCATGGTGGTAAACAACGGGTGAGGGCGATATTTATTGTCTTTAAATTCTTCGCAATGCAGCAACATGGCGTTATAGAGGTTGTCCAGACCGATTACATCAGCTAAGGCCAGCGGTCCAAGTGGAATTCCCAGGCCCGCACAAGCTGTCTGGTCAATATCCTCCCGGGAGGCCAGGTTGTCACCGTAAATGTGAATGGCCTCGTTGATCAAGGATAAAACCATGCGGTTATATAGATAGCCGGGGCTTTCTCTCTTTAGCACCACACTGGTTTTGCCGATGCGGGAGCAGAACTCCCGAGTCGTGGCAATGGTTTCATCTGCTGTTTCCAGGCCCTTTACCAGTTCGACCAGGGGCCGGGTCGGCACCGGGTAAAAGAAATGCATCCCCAGTACTTTGTCAGCTCGATGGGTAGAAGCCGCTATCTCGGTTATGGAAAGGGTGGAGGTATTGGAAGCCAGGATGGTATGCGCAGGGCAAATGCTGTCCATTTGCGTGAAAATCTGCTTCTTGACTGCCATGTTTTCAACTACCGCCTCAATAACCAGATCAGTCTGGCCGGAATGTTCCAAATCAGTGGCGCCTTCAATACGAGCCAAGATCTGTTCCATTTCTTCCTGATTGATTTGGGCGCTATCAACCCGGGCCTGTAAATGCCTTTCGATAGCATTGATCCCATCATCCACCAGCTTTTTCTGGAGGTCGCGCAGGATCACATGATACCCCCCTGCAGCTGCGACCTGGGCAATACCCACCCCCATAATGCCTGCTCCGAGTACGGTTATCGTCTTCACTGCATATTACCCCTTCCGGTTACGTTGCATCGCCAAAGCTGACCCCAATGCCCCGGGCTGCTGAAACCAGATCTCCATTGGGATTAACTTTGCGGATCTCTTTGATGGCATCGGCCAGTGGAACTGATTTTATCTCAGTACCTTGCAGGCTTACCATGGAGCCATATTCACCGTGTATAAAGGATTCTACCGCTGCCACCCCATAGCGGGTTCCCAGGATGCGGTCGAAAGGAATCGGCGAGCCGCCTCTTTGCAGATGGCCCAGAACGGTTACCCGTATTTCCACATTACGCAGTACCTTTCCCAGATCTTCAGCTACCTTGTCACCAATTCCGCCTAAACGAATGGGGTCATGACTGGTAGGAACGTAGTTTTGCACCACCATTTCTCCCCCCACAGGGTAAGCTCCTTCGGCTACCACGATAATGCTGAATTTCTTGCCCTGGCGATACCGCTCCGCTATTTTCTTAAGAATCGCATCTATCGAAAACGGGATCTCGGGAATGAGAATGACGTCGGCACTGCCGGAAATACCAGCATGCAAGGCTATCCAACCGCTGTACCGGCCCATTACTTCCAGAATCATCACCCGGTGATGTGACTCGGCAGTGGTATGTAGCCGGTCCAGGGCCTCCGAAGCTGTATTTACCGCAGTATTGAATCCGAAGGTAACGTCGGTTGCAGAAAGATCATTATCAATGGTTTTAGGGACTCCCACCACGGGGATCCCTTTTGCATAGAACTGGCTGGCGATATTCAGAGTCCCGTCCCCGCCGATTACAATCAAGCCGTCCAGGCCGAGGTTCTGAAGATTGCCAATGGCCCGGTCTGATTCATCGGTTTGATGATGTCCCTCCTGGGTGACAGTAATAAACGAAAACGGGTTATCACGGTTGCTGGTTCCCAGAATAGTGCCGCCGGTATGACTGATACCGGAGACCCGGCGAAGGTCCAGAGACATATAATTATTTTCCACCAGGCCGCGAAAGCCATCCATAAAGCCGACTACTTCTATTCCGTATTTAATGGTGGCTGATTTGGTTATAGCCCGAATTACCGCATTCAATCCGGGACAATCCCCTCCCCCGGTAAGTATGCCGATATGCCTTACCTTAGACATTCAAATACTCTCCTCCTTCAATCGCAGAACCAGGCTCAGGCCATAATAGCCAGTAGGTCAGAGCGGCTCTGTCCTTTCTTTATTCTTTGCTGTTATAGATTTTCCCTGTTGTGATTATGGTTTTTCTGTCAAAACAAGAGATACCTGCATAGCAGCCCGATTGCGGATTATATTTAGTGTAATGGTATCCCCCACTTTGTGCTTTTTTAATATTTCCTGAAGTTCATCATAAGTGTTTACCGGGGTTTGATCAATCTGGATGATGACATCATACTGAGTCAAACCCGCTTTGGCGGCCGGTGATCCGCTTTCAACCCCGGCTACAACTATCCCTTTGGCCTCTATCCCCAGAGATTTGGCGATGTCTTCAGTGACCGACTGCAGATAGATGCCTATATAGGGCCTTATTACCTTGCCTTGCTCAATAAGGTCATTTAAGACCTCGCGGACGGTGTTGATGGAGATGGCGAAGCCAATGCCTTGAGCCTGGGCATTAACCGCGGTATTAATGCCGACCACCTGCCCGTTAAGGTTTAACAACGGTCCCCCGCTGTTGCCCGGATTAATGGCGGCATCGGTCTGAATAAGATTTTTATAAACCCGGTCCTCAATCTGCATGGGACGGCCTTTGGCGCTGACCAACCCCGCTGTAACGGTATGATCCAGTCCATAAGGATTGCCGATAGCCACTACCCAGTCGCCTACTCTGATACTGTCCGAGTCGCCCAATTCCAGCCAGGAAAATTTCTGATTAGCGGATATCTTTAAGACCGCCAGGTCCAATTCATAATCTTGTCCCACCACTGTCGCTGAATATTTCTCCCCATTGGCAAGATTTACGCTTATGGTTTCGGCCTTATCTATGACATGCTGGTTGGTTACAACATAGCCGTTTTCATTAATAATAACCCCGGTGCCAATAGCTGTCTGAACACTTTGTTGCGGGGAAATGCGGTCTCCAAAAAAGTCGCGGAAAAACGGATCCATAAACGGATTGCCATTGCTTACCTTTGCGCTGGTTTCAACATTAACCACTGCCGGGCTGACTTTGTCCACCATGTCAGCAATGCCGGTAGGGCCAATCAATACCGCTCCCCCTCCGAGGGGGCTGGACTGTGGTAATTGCAACTGATTCTGGGTATTCTGCTGGTCAGCGTCTTTGCCCTTGATACTGTCGGCCAGAAAGAAGCTGCCAAATCCTACGGCGGCAACGATAAGTAAAATAACGATAAACTGAACTGTACGGTTTTGGTTCATCTTTTCCACCTTTCTCTTTTATGTTACCTGCCATCCTTATTATACTAAATATTTGACTTGTCCTGAATAACTTGCTGCAAGGACACAAAATATCGGGATGCAAGGAAGGTGACGGTTGGGGACGGTCCTTTTTGTCACCTGAGTGACAAAAAGGACCGTCCCCAACCGTCACCAAAAGAACCGCCCCGTGTCAACCCCGTCCCCTTCTTCCCATTAGGGCTATTTAGCCAGTACCTCTATTTCTTAGGGAAGCCGGCCAGGTAGAAGCCGAATTCCAGCGGGCGGCGAAAAGTAGCTACTATCGGGTCCGGTTTTGAAAAACTCTCCGTGGTTTTGCGGGGTTTGGAATTTACTTCAATTAAGTAGGGTATCCCGTTTCGGCCCATGCCGATATCCAGACCCATTTCCCCGTACACTCCTTCACACTGGCTTTCCAGCGTCGTTGCCACCGCTTTGCATAATTCCTTGACAGTGATATGCTTTTTCTTGCGCGTGTCCCGGCGGAATAGATGACGCATAATCCTGCTATATTTTTCATAAGTTCCCCCGCTGCTGAGGTTGGCGATATTGCTTCCGCGGGGCGCAAGCCTGGCAAATTTTTTGCCTATCTGCCATTCCCCCGACCCATTCTTCTGATAGATAATGCGGATGTCAAATGTGGATCCGCGATATTTAGCCAGGTCTAATCCTTGCTGAACCAGATAAGGTCTTCCCCTCCTGGCTGCAGCGGTGCGTTCCAATAGTTGATGAGCGCTCTTAACAGGGCCGCGCAAGCGCCTGTAAGGATGAATTATATAATTTATCTGCCCGTTTTGGTTTTTTCTTACATAAATAATGCCTTTTCCCAGGCTGCCATTGCAGGGTTTAAGGAAAAGCACTTTGTATTTTTCCAACATCGACTCTAATTCAGTAAGATTCAATAATCTGGTTTCGGGCAGGTATGGCATTAAATCCGGGTTTTCCGACAAAACTTGGTACACCTGCCATTTATTCAGAAAGGCAGGATTAAAGTATTTCAGATAAGGCAAGTCTAACAGTTTTTTTCTGGCTTCACTCGTTCCCGCCATGGATTCAAGCCTGCGACTGGGAATGCGGTCATAAACCACATCTGGCAGCGGATATGTTGAAGAGGCCCAGTGCCCTCTCTCGGATGGACTATGCCGGTAATTATATCCCTGCACCGTTTTTCTTTCCCAATTAATGCCTTTGGGAGTAAAAACATAAACCTGCCCGGGGAGCCTCTTCCCTAATTGGCTCAGGTAAATCAGTTCGGCCTGAATGCTTTTCGGATCGGGGTTTAAGCGGTTGGGCAGGCCGGTGGCCAGAATCCCTACCGTCGGTCCCAAATGAATCATTTGTTCTTCACTATCATAACGGAGGCGCAGTTTATGCCCTTTTTTAAGGTATAAAGCCTTGACCAGCTCCGGTGACAGCAAATAGCCGCTTTTCCCCGTTGTTGAAAAGACCATTTTGGCGGAGACCAACCGGCACCCTACCCTGACGGTAACCGTATCCATATGGGGTATCTGGTATCGGTTGCGCAAGTTGTGGCCAATTATGATCCGGCCGGTAATAATGTTCATATATCTGTCCTCTCTATCAAGCATATATTTACGTCGGCTGCCAGAATGCTATGAAACCGACGGGCTCCCTTCAAACCCGGCCATATAGCGGGCATACAGAAGTGGTTTTATGATGGTCATCATTCGCGTCCGATTTTGGCGCAATAAACTGAATACCTGCCGGCCCGGTTTTAGATTGGCCTCGATAAACCATATCTGGCCTTCGCGATCCACGCCTATATCCACACCCATTTCGCCGACCGGACCAATTGTTTTTTCGAGTGTTCGCGCCGCTTCCAGGGCAACATAGCGAATGGATTCCATAATTTCATTGGCCTTTTCTTCGCTGTGGAAACGGGAGCGCAGCACTTGGCTGACCTTAAGGGCATAGCCCCCTGAGCTGATATTGCTGGTTATGGCCCCGTTTCTGCCCACGCGGCAGGCCATACCGGTAATTGACGATTCACCGGTGTGATCCTTTTGAATCAAGACCCGGACATCCAGTATATTGCCACCGCTGCGGATCAAATTGATCTGCTTCTGCACTATATAGTGGCGGCGCCCCATGATACCGTGCAGCTTCCGTCTCAGGGCGGCCATAGAACTGGCGCTGCCGCGGAAAACCCCTTCACTGCGGCGGTACTGATAAATATAGCGCTTGGATCCGGGTCTTTTCACAACTTTAATAATATTGCGCCCCAGCGATCCGTTAACGGGCTTAATGTATACCCCATGATATTTGTTCATCATGGCGTCGACCTGTTTCAAACTGTTTATTAACTCGGTGTCGGGAATATGATTGACCAGTTCGGGATGCTCGCTAAGGATTTTATATGTTTGCCACTTGCCTATTAACGGGGGATTGGAAATTGCCACCCCATGAGATTGCAAGCCCCGGCGCGCCCGGTAATTACCGCCCGAGTAGCCTTTGTGACGGGGATATACGGCATCGGGCATGGGGAAGGTTGCTCTAACCCAGCGGCCTCCGGCATAGGTCCAACCGCTAACGGTGTTGCTTTGCCAGTGAATACCGCTTGTATTGAAACCGAAGCAGATTTGCCCCAGACGGCGCGCATGAATGATCATTTGTCTGAAAAAATTCGACTGCCCGTAAAATGGCCTGTTGGGATCTCCACTACTCTCAGACAGGATCCCTACCACCGGTCCCAGTTTAATTTCGCCCTCTCCAATGTAGAACCCATATTTTCGGCCGGAAGACAGGCAGAGGCGGCGCATGGTGGAGGGATTCAGTGATATAAGGTCTGTATTTTTCACCTTTTGATTTATTTTCGGTTTGAGGGTTTTCCGAAGTTGACCTACCTTGAGGATTAGTTGGGGCAGGTCCTCGGTATCATAATCATTAGCCAGTTTAGAGCTAATCAAAACTGTATCTGCCGCGAGACGTGGATTCGAGACAACTGTAACCATTTTGAATTGTTTCATGCTTTATCTCCATTACAAAAGTTTTGTATCATATAATATGAGTACTGCGCTACTTTTGCTAACCATGCTCCATTTTAGGAATAATAATATCTGTATGGTTGACGATACTATAAAAGTTCTTGAGGGGGGTTATTGTGCTATTAATCAGCGCGTGTCTTTGCGGTCTCGAATGCAAATACGACGGGAGCAGCAACCCGCACCAGGTTTTCGCAGAGATGTTGCGGGCCGGCCGGGTTATCCCAATCTGCCCTGAACAATTAGGCGGCCTTGCCACTCCCCGTGAACCGGCAGAGATATCGGGGGGCGCCGGGAAAGAGGTCTTGCGGGGGCAAGCCCGGGTATTGAACAAATCCGGCGCGGATGTCAGCGCTGCTTTTGTAAGAGGTGCGGAGCAGACCCTGAAGATTGCGCAAGCAGTAAATCCTTCCTTGATCATATTGAAAAGCCGCAGTCCTTCCTGCGGGGTAGGCAGCGTCTATGACGGCAGTTTCTCGGCCAAGCTTCAGACCGGTGACGGGGTGACAGCCGCACTGCTCAAGAAGCACGGCTTTGCCGTTATCGATGACGAAGCTTACCTGCAGCGGGAATCAAACTAAAATGAACTAAAGGAGACGTTATGAAAGCTATCAGCCTTTTTTCAGGAGGCCTGGATTCGCAATTAGCCTGTCAGCTTATTAGAAGGCAGGGTATCGAGGTGATAGCGGTTTGTTTTCAAACCCCGTTCTTCGGCAGCAATCCTTCTATCCAGACTAGTGCCGCCCGTCTGGGTATCGATCTGCATCTTCTGGAAATCAGCGACGAATATATGAGCGACATTCTTCTCAAGCCCCGCTACGGATATGGCAAGAATTTCAACCCCTGCATCGACTGCCACGGTTTTATGCTGCGCAAAGCCGGGGATCACATGAAGGAGACCGGGGCGTCTTTTCTTATAACCGGCGAAGTTCTGGGGCAGCGTCCTATGAGCCAGAACAAATCTTCACTGGGGCTGGTTGAAAAACTGTCTGGTTACCCGGGTTTAATTGTACGGCCGCTGTCGGCAAAGCTGCTGCCCCCCACTATTCCGGAGCGGGAAGGTTGGATAGACAGAGAGCAGCTTTTAGATATCAGCGGGCGCGGCAGAACCCGCCAGATGGCCCTGGCCGAAGAGTTCGGGATCACAGATTATCCTTCACCGGCGGGAGGGTGCCTTTTAACCGAGCCGGGCTTCGCGCGGCGTTTAAAAAGGCTGCTGGAATACCGTAACCTTCCGACCCGGTCCGATACCGAGCTGTTGAAGACCGGCCGCCATTTTTATGTGGCCTCCGGCACATTGCTGGTGGTGGGCCGCAACCATTCCGAAAATGAACAGCTGAAGCGTTTGGCTATAGAAGGCGATGTCTTGATCAAAATGGCCCAACGGCCCGGCCCTACCGGCCTGCTGCGCATATATCAACCCGGAACCCCGGATATGGCATATGCGGCCTCTATCGTGGCCCGCTACAGCGATGCCAAGTCCCTGCCGGAAGCCGATGCCAAAATCTTGGATCATGAGGATAATCTGCTGTCACAGATTACCGTAATGCCATTATCCCCCGAACTTACGCCTGCTATGGTGTAAGCCGTCAAAGCTTAAACTTAACCGGGTGCCCGGCACCCGGTTTATTATGGCTTATTCTCCCGCACTATTGGCCTTAAGACTATTTTGCAGATACGACGCCCAGTCAGGATTGCACTCCAGCCAGGCGGCCAGGCGCGCCAAGCACAAGACGGTATTCGAACTCAAATTGTGTTCTATCTTTTCGGTCTCAACCAACACATTTTCGGTGACGCCAATCATTTTCAAGAATTTCTCAATGATATGATGCCTCTCCAGCAAATAGGCCCCCAGTTCCGCTCCCTGCTGATTGAGGGCAATTACGCCATATTTTTTGTACTCAATATATCCCATTTCGGCCAATTTCTGTATCATGCTGCTGGCTGACGGCGGCTGCACATGCAGGGCTGAAGCTATATCACTAATTCTGGTATAGCCCTTTTTCCGGGCCAACCGGAATGTCATTTCCAGGTAATCCTCCATGCTGGCTGTAAGCTGGCGGTTTTTTTCGATCAGTTCATACCCTCTAATGGTACGGAACTCGTCATTATCTTGGTGCATATCGGGCCTCCGCTATGGATTATCCTGTTTCATCTTATGCTTTTGCCAACCGGAATAGTAGAGCGGGACATTAACTGGTCTGTTCGGCCAGTTCCACTGCTTCGGCTGAAGCAGATGTCCTTTTGCGTTCGGCGATCAATTGATACAGGGAAGTTAAGCCCAACCCGAGGAAAACGAAGCCAGCCACACGGTTGATGACCGCAGGTGTGATATGACGGGCCAGGGCCAGCCCGATGGTCACTTCCACCAGTACACATAATGTTAACGCCAGGGCACTGGCAAAGAAAATAGTCCAGCGTTTATCCGGTTTATTACTGGTAAATAAGAGTACCGCCAACTGGGTCTTATCCCCCAATTCACAGAGAATAATAATGATATAAGTGGTCAACCAGGTCAGAAACTTTATGCTCACAACTTCACCTTCCTCTTTAAGTGATAGCGATGTTTCCAATTACCCCGAATACCAGCAGAACGCCCAGGGTAAGAAAAACCACCGCTGAAATCATCTTGATGGTTTCCGGCTTTAAAAATCTGGCTATAGATGAACCGATGATAACCTCAATAAATGAAGTGCAGATTAAAGCCGTGGCCGATCCCAAGGCCACCCAGAACACATATAGAGGCTTGGCGCTGGCCAGCAGCAAGGTGCTGATCTGGGTCTTATCCCCCATTTCAGATAGAAATACCAGCCCCAGAGTAGAAAAAAACAAACGCCATTCCACTCTATCAAGCACATTTTTTAACAGCCTGCATCCCTCCTTCACGACACCGGGGCCCATAAATTTATGGGCTGCTTAACTTGTTAGCCCCGGCTTATCTATCCTATTCTGAGAGGCACGATGCTGTTACAAAAAAGCGAGGGACGTAAATTTTTGTATCCCCTAAGGAAACAAAATTACGTCCCTTTGCTTCTGCAGCCCTCATTGCTTGGTTTTAATCCATGAATATCTTCTTCCACAACAGTCAGTATCGCTGCAACCGCATAGTCTACACTTATTATTTCGGTATCCCACATAGCCCCACCTGAAGTACGCGGAATGAACCCATATTTATATTTCAGCCTCGAGATCAATCAAAATTTCCTTGTCTATTATTAAAATTGGTGATATAGAATCATTATTTGTTTAATTGACTATATTTTGTCGAGACCGCCCGGGCTGTGATTAAGCGCCGGTACAACGCCTGGTGCAGTTCGGCGATGTGATCCCAGTCAAATTTTTGCCCCAATTGCCTGCAGCGCTCTGAAATGCTTTGATGGGTCTCAGGATCGAGCAGCTCGCCAATGTATTGAATATATTCCTCAACCTTGCCGGCAAAATAAATATTATATCCATGAATCAAATCGTCCGGAGTCTCGGCGGAACTGGTGGTTATCACCGGCACTCCGTTGACCAGGGCTGCTAAGAGCGATCCCCGCCTATAGCTGGCCCCATCACTGAACGGCAATATACAAACCAGGGACTCGTACAACAGACGGGCCACCTCTTCAGGAGAACTCCCCAGGACCCATTCGATATTTAAATCCCGGGCGTCTTTTCTGAGACATTCGAAATAGGGCAGATAAGCGGGATGAACATTGCCCACTATGCGGAATCTGAGCTGTGGCCCGAATGTAAGCCTGGACTGGCGGGCAACCTCGATAAATGTATCGATGCCTTTGTTGGGATAGATCAGGCCAAAATGGGTACAGACAGGCAACGAACTTGTGCCGGCAGTCACAGCCGCCCGGGGTATATTGCTCGCTATGGGGATCACGCTTATCTTATCTCTCAGGGGATAAAACCAGACTCTACGGAGGTAGCCGGCTTGGGCGGAGGTGGTGGTGAGAATATGCACACAGAAATTGAAGGCCAACAGGCTGATCCGTCTCAAGATGTGGGCTTTCTTAGATTCATGCACGGTCACTATTACGTTGCGGCCTTTTAGTCTGCCATATACCGCTGCCGCATGCGGACCGAGCCGATGCCCAAAACCAATGGTCGGGTACTGAAAATGAATGATATCGGGCTGGAAATCAGCGATGGCGTGCCGCAAGGCGGTTATGGCACACAGCGGCGACCAGGAAGACGCTCTTTGCTCTAAGACAGCCGGACCTGGAACAGGCGTCGGCGAGGTGTCTGTCGAACAGAGCACCATTACCTCTACAGCCTGTTTTTCAAGTGCTTGCACCAAATTATAAGTATAGTCTCCTACCCCGCAAACATCCGGCGGGTAGGAGCCGCTGATCATCAGCACTTTCAACGCTGTTCACCTCGCCCGCTGCCATTGTGTCCCTTTTAAGCTTTCCAGTCGCTTAAGTCTTGGTGCAGTAAGCTTTCCAGCATCTCAATCTCCCCCAAGAAATCCGCGCCAGCATAGCCGGCAAGCCGAAGCAAAAAAACAGGCTCACCGCCCCTTCGGTCCGGGGCTCTCCCCTGCCTCTTCTAATCAAAAATGGATAAATCAATCTGCTCGAACATCTGGCGGTAGCCTTCTTTGTCGGGATGCCCGCCGTCAAGCAGGAGCAGTTCGGTTTTTACCCCGCCGTCCTGATCATAAAAGGCCTGGTGAAACGGGATCAAAGCGATATTGTTTGCGCGGGCGTAATCGGCCATCCATTCACGTATCCTGATCAAGAGCACTTCCCAGAAGGGATCGTCCACCGCGGTGGGTGTGCCCAGAATAACCTTGATGCCGTTGGCTTGAGCGGTTGCCGCCATTTCGCGGATATTCCAGGTTATGCGGTCAAAGGATTCCCCGCAGAACACATCATTTATGCCCCCGGAAATTACCACATGAGTGGGCCGGCAGTTCAAAACCGCCCTGTCAAAACGCCTCAGCATGTCGCCGGTGGTATTGCCGTTCATGCCCTTGTTTATCAGCTCGGCATCCAGCACCAGCTCCAACCTGTTTACCCAGGACTCGGAGGGTCCCCAGGGAAAGCCCCAGGTTATGCTGTCCCCCAAAAATACTATCTTTTTGCGCTGTGTCGTCAAGATCTTCACCTCAATTTCGGGAGAGAAATGGGGCAACAGCGCCGCCCCGGTTAAGGTCAGTCATAGCTACTGCTGGGTCAAAGTTTCCAGCCTTCTGATAACATCATTGAGCTGATTCAGGCTTTCCCCATATCCGGCCCAATCCCCGGTCTGCAGCTTTTGCTGGGCCTGATTATAGAACTCCCGGGCTTGCGCCGCCAGGCTTTGCACCGTATCCTGACCGGCCGGCGGCTGTTCGCTGGGCGTGGCAGGCGTACCCGGCTGCTGGACTTGATCCCCGAAAAGTCTGACCAGGGCCTGATCCAGGCTGGGCTCCATCACTATGCTGTTGCCAAAGGCCACCACCACACGTTTTAGCTCAGGCAATTGGCTGTTCTCAGCCTGCAAATAAATCGGTTCCACATACAGCACGGCATTATCGAAGGGGATGACGATGAGATTGCCGCGATATACCCTGGAGCCGCTTTGATTCCACAAGGTCAGCTGCTGCGAAATCACGGTATCCTGGGTTATTCGCGCCTCTATCTGCTCGGGGCCGAAAATGGTCTCCTGCTTATTGAACTCGTAGACCAGAAGATTACCATAATTATCGCCGTCCATACGGGCTGCCATCCAGCCGATCATATTGGGCCGATTCTTGGGGGTAAAAGGCATCATCAACACATATTCAGGCTTTTCCTCATCGGGGAAGCGCATGATGATATAATAGGGCTCCATATCCACCTGCTGATCGCCCACGACTTCCTTGGGGATCAGCCAGGGATCTTCTTTGTTATAGAACACATTGGGGTCCAACATATGAAAGTTGCGATACATGGCCGCCTGGGCCTTAAACAGGTCTTCCGGGTAGCGCAGATGGCTCTTGAGCCCGGCAGGCATCGCCTCCAGGGGTTGATAAACACCCGGGAATATGGCGGCATAGGTCTTGATAATGGGATCCTCGGCATCAGCGATATAGAAGCGCGTTTCGCCGCTATAGGCGTCAATGGTCACCTTGACGGCATTGCGGATATAGTTGTTGCCATTGCCCCCTGGATAGGGTTCTGAATAGGGATAGTAATTGGTGGCGGTATACGCGTCGATAATCCAATACAATCTGCCGTCATCATTCAAGACTATATAGGGATCATGGTCATACTGCAGGTAAGGGGCGACGGCGCGCACCCTCTGATCGATCTGCCGCCCCATCAATACCTGGCTGTCGCTGACGATATCGCTGGACAGCAGCATCTTATAGTCTTTCATGACCCAGCTCAAGAGCAGGCGGCGGGGATAGGAACCGATTTTGATGCCGTCCTGCCCTTCATAGGTAGAAAAGATATTTTTATCTCCCATGGGATAATCAAATTCCGGTTGTTTAGTGTTCACTATTACCGTGTTATTGGTGCGCTCCCCGAAATAGATCTCCGGGCGGGTGACGGTAATGCCTTCTGCGGTGCGCGGCGGAATATCCTGAATAAGGAATTGCGGGAAGCCTTCCTGCGCGATTTCAGTGACCGGGCTCATCAGCAGCCCATAACCATGGGTGTACATCAGTGTCTGGTTAACCCAGGTCTTAGCATCCTCCGAAAGCTGGGCCTGGTCGATCTCCCGGACCGACACCATCACCTGGCGATACTCGCCGTTAATAGTGTAGCGATCCACATCCACATCATGGAATACATAATAGCCTCTCAACTGCTGCAAATTCTGATAAGTGATCATCAAGGGCTGCCAGTCCCATATGCGTATATTGGAGATAATACCCTGGTCCTCGGCGTTGTTGATATCCAGGGTATAAGTGTTGGTAAAAGGTTTGATTTTCGCTCTGTCAAGCGCGTAAGCATTACGGGTACCCTGGATAGCATTTTGAATATACGGAGTTTCACGGTTGAATTCGTTGGGCTGCACCACCAGTTTTTGAATAATGGATGGATAGATGCTGCCCATCACCACAGAAATGACCAGCCAGGCGCCCAGGCTTATCAGAATCCAGTTCACTTTTCTGATCCATAGATTGGCCAGAATAATCAGGCCCACAATAAGGGAAATAATCATTAAAGCTTGATAGGCCGGCAGGGTGGCGTGAACATCCGTATAGGTGGCTCCCCAAACGATCCCGGAGGGTGAGAACAGGACTCCGTAGGCATCGAGCCGATACCCCCAGGCCTTCAGCAGCAAAATCAAAGCGATCAAAACGGCCAGGTGGCTCTTGGCGGTGGTGAACTGCCGCCAGTCTCCCAACAGGAGATCGGCGGAGGCGTTGATAACGTAAATTACACCAACCATTATGATGGTCAAAACCAGGGTGAGCATCAGAATGGCATAAACATCATGGTATAAACTGAGATTGAAAAAATAGAAACTCAGGTCTTTGTTAAAAATAGGATCCGCCAGGCCTACCGGGACGCGGTGGAGAAACTGCTGCACGGGAAGCCATTTTCCGCTGCCGGAGGCACTGACCAGCAAGGCGCCGAAAACGCTCAGGCCCAGGAAAAACCATTTTGCCATGGGGCCGCTTAAAAAGTCCCGCCAGGGCGACAAGGGGATCTGATCCAAATAGATAATATCCCGGCCGTCTTCGGTGTTGTCAGGACGTTCCGTCTCCCTCAGGTGGCGACGGGTAATCTGCAGGTTGATAAAAAAGAATACAAACGACATTACAAACAGAATCAGATACAATCCCACTTGATTGGATATCATGGTGATAAACACACCGGCATAATTAATGGAATCGAACCACAGCCACTGTACATAAAGCCCTGCCAGGGCAGATAATACTCCCAGTACAATCAGCAGCAGGAATAGTTTAGTGCTGCTCTTCATAGAGCGCATTAGGCCTTCCCCCTTTCGGTCACCTCAACGACAATCTTTCTTTATTATATCTTGTCTCAATATATAAAAAACCCCTGTACTAGTTAAACTCTCCCACATATCATGGATGCAGTAGCCGGGGCCCGCATATCAACAATCAGTCAAAAACCCGCAGGACTTCATAGGCGGTATCCCGCAATGCCGGGGTGCGCCCCGCCTGGTGAATCAGTTCCAGCATACTGTCCAGCTGCATCATATAATTTACGCCGGCCATTGAGGCCATATTCTCATCCAGCATCAAACTGCCCAGGTCATCGGCGCCGAAGCCGAGCGTATTTGGCCCCACCGGTTCGCCATGGGCGAAGCAATAACCCTGTATATGATCGAAATTGTCCAAATACAGGCGGGATAAGGCCAGAAATCTCAGGTAATCAGAAGACGACAGCTTTTCCCCCTGCAGCTCATTGCTGCCAGGTTGATAGGTCCAGGCAATAAAAGCCCTGAATCCCCGAGTTTCATCCTGTAAATTCCGAATCTCGCGCAAATGGGCCAGGCGCTGCTCCGGGTTTTCCACGGTGCCCATCATCATTGTAGCAGTGCTTTTAATGCCCAGCCGGTGGGCTGTGCGCATTACCTCCAGCCAGGCCGCGGTATTGATCTTGTTGGGGCTGATCTGGCTTCTAACCGCATCGTGCAATATATCCGCACCGCCCCCGGGTATGGAGTCCAGGCCTGCTTTCTTTAACCTCAGGAGCGCATCTGCAACGGTCAAACCGGAGTTTTGCGCAATGAACGCCACCTCCGGCGGGGTCAAGGAATGTATGGTCAGGCCGTAACGGCCTTTGATTTCCTTAAACATGTCCTCAAAAAACTCGATTTTTAGATCCTCGTTCAACCCCCCCTGCAAAACCACTTGAGTTGCGCCAATTTCCATGGCCTCCATCACTTTGCCGAACAAGGTAGCCTTATCGATGACATAGGCGTCACAGTCGCTTTTACTGCGGTAAAAAGTGCAAAACTTACATTTGCAGGAACATATGTTGGTGTAATTGATTTTCCTGTCAATGATGAAGGTGATGAGGTCGTCTTGAAATATCCTGTCCCTGGCCTGGCAGGCGGCCTGACCGATAGCATCCAGGTCCCCATGTTCAAAAATAAAGGTAAATTCCTCGTCGGTCATGCGTCGTCCCGCAGCCACTTCGCTCAAAATACTCTTGCTGTCCAAGGCCACACCGTCTTTCCTACTATACTCCGGGTATTAAGTTGATGATATTTTCAGGTTGAATTGTTTTAAGACATTAAATCAATCCTAAAAATAGACCTCCCTGATCCCGGCCGGCATACTTTGACAAATCCTGGCTAAAATCAGGGTTTTGCAGTGATTCTATTTTATTATCGCATGCGTTGTTTTCTATTTGAAGGTCTTTTCTTAAATGCGGCCGGGTCAAATTCCTCGACAAAAGTCAAAGCCCACTCCAGGCGACGTATAATCTCGTCCGTACTGCCCTGGCCGGTATAAATCAACGGCTGACAGCTGAACTTCTCAATAAAGACCCACAGCTCCAGAGCGGTTTCCTCCAGCTCTATCAAGCCTTGTTCGGCCTTGTCATTATCCCCGGCGTCCATCAATTCTTTCAGCTTCGTAATCTGTTGGCAAATCTCTTCCAGGGTTTCATTTATAATACCTGCGGGCAGGAAGTTAGTCATGCAAACAAAAACTCCTGATTATTGGTATTATATATTTCGTCATATTGAAAGAAACTTCCTTTTTGATGATGTCGAAAAATAAAAGGGGCAGCGTCCCTCAGAGCGGGGTTGAACTGCCCTGTTTCATGCCTAAAACAACTATCGTCAAAAGCTGGCGGCCGGGTCTACTTAATGCCCTTGGCGCCGCCTTTGCCCTTCATGGCCAGAATGTTGGTTTCATAGGAAAACACCAGATTATCCCGTTCCCGGGTGCGTTTCAAAGCCAGTTGGATCAATTCTTCGGTCAATTCCGTAAAGGATTTGCCGGAAGCCTCCCAGAGATAGAAAGAAAGCGACCCCGGGATGGTATTGATTTCATTTACATAGACCTGGTCCAAATCGGTGTCAATCAGAAAATCTATGCGCGATACCCCGCTGCAGTCCAGCACATGAAAGGTTTTAACCGCCAACTCCTGAATTAAAGCGGTTTTTTCCGCGGAAATGTTGGCTGGAAGCTGTCTGGCAGCGCCGCTCATGCCTTTGCCGCCTTCACTCATGTATTTGTCTTTGTAGCTCAAGATTTGCTCAGTGCTCACCGGTTCCTCACAAACCGAGGGGACCGCTTTCTCATAATCCCCCAGTACCGAGCAGTTTATCTCCCTGAGGCTGACCACTTTGTGCTCCACGATGATGCGATTGGAGAAGCTCGAGGCCAGGTCCAGGGCATCCTCCAGTTCTTCCCGGTCGGCGGCCGTGGTTATACCCACACTGGAGCCGGAATTGGCCGGTTTCACTATTAGCGGGTAAGCCAGACGGGACTCGATCTCCTCATAGATGCCGGCCGGGTCCGAAAACCAGCGCTTGGAATAAAACCATACATAGTCCAAAACCGGCAAACCGGCCTCTTTCAAGACCATGCGCATAGCGATCTTATCCATGCCCAGGGCTGATGATAAAACATTACAGCCCGCATAAGGAAGATCCAGCATCTCCAGATAACCCTGCAAGGTGCCATCCTCCACATTGGTGCCATGCACCACCGGCAGGGCTACGTCCAGCGTCCCCAGCCGGCCTTTGCGAAACATGCTGCCGGGGTATTCGGTGATCACTTTCTCTCCATTGTGGTTGCTGATCACAATCTGTTTGGATCGATTTAATAAACGATCCAGGTCCCTGTAATTCTGAATGTCAGTTAATGCCTCGCCGGTGTAAAATTGGCCCCGCTTAGTTATGTAAACCGGTACCACATTGTATTTATTGCGGTCAATGCTGTGGATTACCTGCAAGGCTGATATGATTGAAATCTCATGTTCAACCGACCTGCCTCCGAAAAAAACACCCACATTAATCTTCACCATTTCATCTCCTTTACTCGTTGTATGTATCGGGCAGATCGTTCTCGAATAAGACCACACTGCCCGGTCTGGCGATAAGGCTTAGGTGTTGTAAGGCCTGGTTTAAGTTCCGGGCCACAAGATACTGATCAGGCGGATAATGGGCCTCCTTAAAGGCTTCTTGTATGGGCTGGGTCTGGCGCGGCCCCACCAGTATGACATAATCGCAAACTTCGGCCGCCGCCCGGCCAAACTCGAAATTCAGCTCATATTCCCTGCTCCCCAGTTCCACCATACCCGGGGTTATCATTATCTTGAAGCTCCCTTCCATTTTTGAAAGAACCTCCAAAGCCATTTTAGAGCCCACCGGATTGGAATTGAAGGCGTCATCTATGATCAGATAATCCTTGCCGCGCTTCATCTCCAGGCGATGTTCAACCGGGGCCAGATTGCGGACTGCCAGGGCGATAGTTGCCATATCCATCCCCAACTCATAGGCAACCGCTGTAGCCGCCAGGATGTTATATATATTGTGTCTTCCCAGCAGACGGGTGCGGAATACCCCCTGCTGCCCCTTGCGGCTGCAGACGGTGAATACTGAACCCCGCGAATCATATTGGATGGACCCGGCCCGATAATCCAAGTCTTCTGATAATATACCATAGCGAACATAACGGATGCCCGGCACCGTCGGCAGGGAGCGGATGTTTTCATCATCCCAGTTGACAAAAGCGATGCCGCCTTCTCTTAGCGACTGAATAAGTTCGAACTTGGTGCGCTTGATGTTGGCCAGATCTTTAAAAGTTTCAAGGTGCTGCTCGCCAATTGAGGTTAAAATGCCCATAGAGGGATGGACCAGATCGCAGATCTCTTTTATGTCGCCTTTTTTGCGGGCTCCCATTTCCACAATATAGATCTCATCGGTCGATTTCAGCCTGGTACGGGTGGTGAGAATGACTCCCATGGTGGTATTGTAGCTCTCCGGGGTGGCCAGGACATTGAAACGCTCCGCCAGGATGCGGTTGAGGAAGTTCTTGGTGCTGGTCTTGCCGTAGCTGCCTGTGATCCCGATCACTTTCAGTGAGGAGTGATCGGCCAGAATCTGCTCGGCATCCTGGTAATACCAGAAATTAATGGCCTTCTCCAGGGGCCAGATCAATATATTGGCTAGCAGTACCAAGAGCCAGGTCAGGACGCTGACGATATACAGCACAGCCAGGGTCTCCAGATGAACTGCGGGGGTCCACAGGTTCTGAACCGCCCAGAAGCTCAAGGCTGCCACTAATATGGCGGCCAGAATCAACAGCCGCTTGAGCCGGCTGGTGTAAACCATTTTCTTTTTGGCCCCGGTCTGACGCTGGTTGTTATACAGGGCCACCGCAATCATCAAATAGATCAAGCCCCAGATAAAATAGGCCAGGGTGCTCTGCCGCGCCCACAGCAGCAAAACAGCCGCGAGAGGCAGCAAATCCGGCCAGCCCATCACCCGCTGCAGGTTGCTCATCACCCAGCGCAAGTAGCGCCCGCTGAAGTAACCGCTCAATTGCAAATAATGCGCCGCTTTATTGATTTTCAGAATGGTGTACAGCAGCCAGGGAACTAAAACGGCCGTGGCCAAAATGGTGCCGCTATGCATCTTTGCTCTCCATATCTTCCTTTAAAAACTGCCCGGTGATATGTAAAAAATCGGGGAGACGATCCAGGTAAGAGTAATGGCCGGCATTATCCAGCACAACCAGCCCCGCGTCGGCTATCAGCTGCTCCATCAAGCGCCCGTCCGCCACCGGCGTGGCAGTATCGTCCGCACCCCACATCAATAATGTAGGAACCTTGATCTGGGGCAGCATAGCAGTCAAGTCCTCATTTATCACCTTAACCAGGGTCTCACGCATCACCCCTCTGGCATTGCGGTAGTCTTCGGAGCCAGAGCGGTTTTTCAGTTCCTCCAGACGGCGGTGAAACAGGGGTTTAAGCCCGGGCAACTCCATGAAACGGCGGGCCATTTTATATGAATAGATCTTGAAGTAGTATTTCAAATCTCTCTGGGGTACGATGCCGGAACTATCCACCAGGATGAGTTTATGGATCGGCTGCTGCTGTGCGGCGAGAAAAATGGACACCTTGCCGCCAAAGGAATGACCCAGTAAAATGGGGCGTTCTATACCCTGGTTGTGCAGGAACCCTTTTACCAACGAGGCGTATTCGGCCATCCCCCACTTCCGGGGCGGTTGGTCGCTCAGGCCAAAACCCGGCAGATCCACAGAAAAGGTGCGAAAATAGCGTTCAAAATGCTTGTGCAAGGGGTTCATCAGCGACAAGTTGGCGCCCCAGCCATGAAGCAAAACCATATCCCGGCCTTGACCTGACACCTTGAAATGAACCTTCTGCCCGTTTACTTCAACAAACAATCAATTAACTCCTTAAAAAGCATCAAAACAGGATCAATCGCTCTGATAAAACATTATACAATTTTATTAATAACTATGTGCATATTTGTAATATCTGTCATTGACCTGCGGATTTAATTTATGCTCTTGAGATGGTTATATTGTCCCTCAAAACCGTAAAGGTAACCTTGTCCGGTTTTATTCTGCACATATTATACCTTTTTTTATGAGACAGTTGGGCTTATTTCCAATAATTTCAGGGGCGGGCTAAAGAAGGTGGTTTTCGGGCTTGAGGTATTTCCCTTGAATCGGGCGTAAACATGTGTTAGAATATGTCTTGCGACAAACGCAGGGGAGTAGCTCAATTGGCAGAGCATCGGTCTCCAAAACCGAGGGCTGGGGGTTCGATTCCTCTCTCCCCTGCCATTTATATGAAAAAATAGGGCTTTTTAAGCCCTATTATTTTTGTCTTTTACACGCGGTTAACCTCATTTATGACCCGATGTACAACCTCTTCAGCCGCCTGATCATTTACTTAGTATTTTTCTGCCTTAATGCAGGCCCCTACACAAGCTCCATCACATATAAAATTACCCTCGACTCCGCTGTTCAATTGCGCGGAATGTCTTCATAAAATCTCCATACTTTTAAATTATTATAAATCATACCCGACTACTTGTTTTTAAGATAAAGGAGGCATGAAACGGACGAATATCAGAGGTCTGACAATTGCCGGCAGCCCATTATGAAACCTATTTATCGATGAGGCCGGTAATAATCGTGGCCGCAACCGTAGCAATCGGCGGGTTGACCGGCTAATCCCACACAATATCCCAATAACAGGTTACTATCCATGGAAAGGAGGATCTTGTTACGATGAAGATTACCCGCAGACAGTTCTTAAAGGTAACTGGTGCCAGCGCAACAGCAATGGTCGCAGCGGATTTAGGCTTCGACCTAAAACCCACAGCCGCAGCAATCAGAACTCTGCGCATTAAGAATGTTAAAGGAGTTCCCACCATTTGCCCCTACTGTGGTTCAGGATGCGGTCTTCTAATTTATTCAGAACGGGATGCGGCTGGCAATTTTGTGAAACTACTCAGCGTTGAGGGAGATCCGGATAATCCCATCAATCGCGGTAATGCCTGTGCCAAAGGTTCAGCTTTGTTTAACCTGAGGGAAATCTATGATGAAACAACCCACAAACAGGTTCCCAACCCCAAGCGTGCTACCAAACCTCTATACCGCGCACCTGGAAGCGAAAAGTGGGAAGAAAAAGATTGGGCATGGACGATTGATAGAATTGCTGAGAAGATCAAGGAAACCCGGGACAGCAGCTTCATCCATAAAGAGAAAATAGCCAATGGCAGCGAAATTATCGTTAATCGTACCGAAAAAATTGCCTCCATAGGCGGATCGGCTTTGGATAATGAAGAAGCCTATCTGTGGAGCAAACTGGCGCGTTCCCTGGGTATGGTCTATCTTGAAACCCAGGCACGTATCTGACACTCCCCTTCGGTGGCAGGATTGTCGCCAGCATTTGGCCGGGGTGTCATGACCAACCACATGGGCGACCTGAAAAATTCTGATGTGGCTCTGATTATGGGCAGCAACATGGCTGAAAACCACCCCATCGGTATAAAATGGCTGGCTGAAGGCCGGAAGTTGCGGGGTACAAAGATTATTCATGTTGATCCGCGTTATACCCGTACCTCAGTTTTAGCCGACCTCTACGCCCCTATACGCCCGGGAACCGATATAGCGTTCCTGAGCGGCATGCTCAACTATATCATCCAGAATAACCTCTATCATAAAGAATATGTAACCGCATACACGAATGCTTCTTATCTTATTGCCGATGGATATGATTTTAAAGACGGTCTCTTCAGTGGGTATGACGCGGCTAAACGCAGTTATAACAATGCCACCTGGGACTATCAGTATGATGCCGACGGCACTACTATTTTGAAAGATGCTACTCTGGCTCATCCCCGGTGCGTGTTCCAACTCATGGCCAAACATTATTCTCGCTATGACATTGATACCGTAGTCAAGATCACCGGTACTCCCAAAGCCAAATACCTTGAAGTCTTAAAACTCTACTGCAGCACGGGGGCGCCTGACAAAGTGGGATGTGTCAACTATGCGATGGGAATTACTCAGCATACGGTAGGCAGCCAAAACGTGAAATCGTTTGCTAACCTCCAAATGCTGCTTGGCAACATGGGACGTCCCGGTGGAGGCATCAATGCTCTGCGGGGTGAAAACAATGTTCAGGGAGGAACCGATATGGCCTTATTGTTCCATATTATTCCCGGTTATATCGACAGCCCCATGAACACTGCAGCCAACAAAGATCTACTCTCTTTTTTGAAAACAGTGACTCCCGGCGCTGCCAGGCTTCCTGCCGCAACAATGGAGGAATTCCGGGCCGCTGTTAAAGCTGGTATTCCTAATTCAGGATTCAAAATTAATACTTCGAAGTGGGTAGTCAGCATGCTTAAGGCCTGGTATGGAGAGGCATGCAAAGCTGAAAATGATTTTGCCTACCACTATTTGCCCAAACGCGACGAAAAGAAAAACTATTCCCATATCGCCCTGTTTGAAGCCATGAACAAAGGTGAAATAGACGGTTTGTTCGTTATGGGTTCCAACCCGGTGGTGGGCGGACCCAATGCCAATAAAGAGCAAACTGGCTTAAGCAAGTTGAAATGGATGGTCAGCGTTGACCTGTGGGTAAATGAAACGTCTGAATTCTGGAGCTATAAGGCCTGGGAAAGACCTCATGGCGGTAATTTCCATATGGACAAAATAGCGCCCCAGGACACCGCTACCGAAGTTTTCTTCCTGCCCGCCTGTGCCGTCTATGAAAAAGAAGGTACGGCCGCTTCCACCAGCCGTTGGGTACAATACCGCTGGAAAGGCGCAGAACCTCTGGGTGAGTCCAAGTCAGACCTGTGGATGATTGACAAAATAGCCCAGAAAGTCAAAGAACTTTACAAGAGCAGCACCCGGGCAGAAGACGAACCCATTATAAATATGACCTGGGAATACGGCCATGGTGAAGAACCTGAGCCTATCCAAGTAGGCCTCGAAATCAATGGTTATACTGTAGCTGATGGTAAACCGATTGATGGTTTTGCTAAATTGGCCGATGACGGCAGCACTGCTTCCGGCAACTGGGTTTACTGTGGTCAGATGACCAATAAACCAGATGGATCACTATTATATAAACCGCAGAAACGTGATAACAAAGACAATTCCGCCACAGGACTGGGCCTCTTTTCTAATTGGGCCTGGTGTTGGCCGGTAAACCGGAGAATAGTATACAACCGCTGTTCCATTCAACCAGACGGTGTTACCCCCTGGCCGGGTGATGATGAACGCGTTTTGATTCGCTGGGATGCAACCAAGATTTCCGATCCATTAAAACCTGAAATAGTAGGCAGCTGGGTCGGTGATGACGTTCCCGATTGTACCAAGACCGCTCCCCCTGATAAAGCGGTTCCATTCCTGATGAGACCAGAAGGAACGGGGTGTTTGTTTGCCACCAGGGGATCTTTCAAGGATGGTCCCTTCCCTGAGCATTACGAACCCTGGGAAAGTCCAGTTGACAACTTAATGAGTAGTCAATCCCTTAACCCGGCCGCCAAGGTTTGGGAACCTGATAAACTGGGGACGACCGATAAATATCCATTTATCGCTACTACCTACCGGGTTGTAGAACACTGGCAAACTGGTGCACTGACCCGCAACCTGCCCTGGCTGGCTGAAGTGATGCCGAGCATGTTTGTAGAAATCAGCGAGGAATTAGCCCGCTTAAAGGGCATTAAAAGCGGTGATAAGGTTATGGTTGCGTCTACCCGTGGCGATATTGAAGCTGTAGCCTGCGTTACCAAGCGCATAAAACCGTTCATAGTTAACGGTAAGGAAATGCATATGGTAGGAGCTCTCTGGCACTTTGGCTTCAAGGGTTATGTAACCGGAGATCCGGCCAATCGTTTGACTCCGCATATAGGCGATGCCAACACTATGATACCCGAGTACAAAGCCTACCTCTGCGATATAAGGAGGGCTTAGATATGGCAAGATTAATGACTAATTTATACGATGTCAGTAAATGTACAGCCTGCCGTGGCTGTGTAATTGCCTGTAAAGATACCAATCAATTATCCGTCAACGAAATTGGTAAATTTAAGGGAAGTTACCAGACCATAGAGGATCTGAACGGCAACACCTATACCATAATGCGTTTTAATGAGCATGATGACCCGGTGGATGGGGTGCGTTGGAACTTCTTGAAGTGGCAGTGCATGCATTGTATCGATCCTGTATGCGTAAAGGTGTGTCCTAAAAAAGCCCTTTCAAAACTTGAATGGGGCGCCACTATTCAAGATCCGGACAAGTGTATCGGTTGCCAGTATTGTTCCTATGCATGCCCCTTTGGAGTACCCAAGTATCGGAAAACTACAGATACCATTACCAAGTGCACCCTGTGTTATGAGAGAGTGGCGGAGGGTCTAAAGCCAGCCTGCACCAGAACCTGTCCGAGCGGGGCCTTGACTTTTGGCTACCGGGATGAATTGTTGGTTGTAGCCGAAGAAAGAGCCAGGTACCTGCGAGCCAACGGCTTCCCCCGGGCTACCGTTTACGGAAAAGTAGAACTGGGCACAGGCACCAACAAATTATATGTTTTGACTGATACACCGGATAAATTTGATTTACCGGTTGACCCCAAAGTATCGACCAGCACTTGGGTATGGCAGGATTGGGTCCAGCCCTATGCCGGCTGGCTCATTCCCATCGCCTTGGCGGGTTCTACAATCAGTTTTGTAACCACCCGGTTAATGGCCAACAAAAATGGAGACCACCAGGAAGGAGGTCATGAGTAATGCAATGGATTCCCAAATATCGCGACGATGTGCCACGCGTAGAAAGGTTTAATGCCGTGGCTCGTATCACCCACTGGGGTCATACCGTGACCTTTTTGCTCTGTCTTTTTACCGGACTGGCCTTATTCCTGGGTGGTATAGACTGGTTGGCGGCTATTTTCGGCGGTTACCGTGGGGCCGGATTGGTGCACCGAATTGCAGCCGTTGGTATGACCATCATGCTAATCTTTGGCGCTACCTTTGGTTTTAAAGGCTTGATCGCCTGGATCAAGGACATTCTTCGTTTTGGCATTAACGACCTTAAGTTTATTCTTATTTTCCCCTTGGAGTTCCTGGGCTTCCCGGTTAAAGTTCCTCCTCAGACCAGATTCAATGGCGGTGAAAAGGGCAACTCGGTAATCACTCCGACCATGGTTGTACTGCTGGTATTGAGCGGCTATATCATGTGGTTTCCATCCATATTCCCGGTTTGGCTGGTGAAACTTTCTTACCCCGTTCATGATCTAGCTATGATTTTCTCCACCGTAATGGTATGCATGCATGGTTATCTGGGTTCCTTCCATCCTGGATCAGGCGAGTCCTTCTGGGGTATGTGGAAAGGCACTGTTAGAGCAGATTGGGCCAAACATCACCATGCCATCTGGTATGATGAGACTTATGGGGACAAAATAAAAGCTGAGCAATAACAGATTCAATCGGGCAGGAGGGGGTGACTGACCTCTCTCCCCTGCCACTAAGCCTGATATTCGGGAGTTCTTGCCGGGCTCCCGTTAATTATTTTCATTTCTAACATTAATAATCAAAGCAAACGCGATTGTGCCATAGGCCACAAAACTGCGGAAATATTCCCCCAGTGCCGCATTATGAAATAAATTCTGTCCGGCCTGGGGCGAAACGATAAACAGAGTATGGAATAGAAATACCCCCACCAGAGCATGCCTGATTTTGGCATGCTTTATACTGGCCCCACCGGCCAGGAGAGCCGCACAGGAGATGATATCGTTGGTCAGATGGGCGGTATAGACATCAAACATGCCGATGTTCTGTAAATATGCCAGTTGGCCCAGGGCTGCCAGGACGGTGGAGAGGATGATCACTTTTATTCTTACTGCCTGGGTATTGATCCCCAGCACTTCACTGGTTTGGGTGCTGGAACCTATGGCTTTGACCTCCTGCCCGAAGCGGGTGTGCAAAATGTAAAATATCATGGCAGCAAATATAAGCACTACTAATATCATGAAAAAGGGTATTTCCAAATTGCCGATTTCAAACAGCCACAGCTTGTCGATGGTATTGCGGTACATACCCAGATCCACTGTGTTTCTTACTCCAATCCCCCGGGTAAGAATTATTTCCTCATTTAAAACCGGGATAACGCTTCCGAACCCCACTAAAAATATGAGCTGATAGACGCTATTGAACAAAAAACCGATAATGATAGTGGTGATCATTTCTTTCCCTTTTACCCGGTTCAAAATAACCCCGATCACATATCCCATCAAAACCGACATAAGCACACCGAGAATAATAGCCAGCAGTATCCCGGTCAAACCCTCAACTCGATAAGCGATCATGATCAATAATGCGGTTTGCATGGACATGGCCCCTACCGTAATGGCGAAATTGAGTCCCATGCCGGCCACCACCGGAATGATCAGTGATAAAACCAGGATCCCGTCGCGGATAAACCGGTTCAGCACCTGATTGAAGACAAAACTGCCGGTGAGGCCGGAAAATTGCCAGGCTAACAATGAAACCGCGATAAACACCATTGGCACCACATATTCGCTATTAAATATCGGGCTGCCTTCCCGCTTTCTCACTGGCTCGCCCCTCGTCTTTCTCTTATCAACAGGGCATACAGGATTATGCCATAGGTAATCATAGTCCTCAAAATTTCGGTGAGCTCCGGCACCAATATGGCATTGGCTATGGGCACGGTGAGCAGATAAATGGACTGCAGCAAATAAGCGCCCAATACGGCTTCGAAGATAAAGGTCTTTTTGCCGGTGCTGCCGCCGATCAATATGGCCGCTATGGCAGGGAAAGCCATCGACAGGGGTTCGTCGTAAAGCTGTATAAAACCATAGCTCTGGGCATAAACACAAATGCCAAAACCGGCGATAACAGTGGAAATAATGATGGCGATCAGACGGGTTTGGGCAATATTTATCCCCGATAACCTGGCGAATGATTCGTTTTCTCCCACGGCAATCGCAGCACGACCGGCTTTGGTCAAAAAGAACAGATACAAAAACACACAGACGAGCGCATAAAAGGCCAAGAGTCCGCAAGGTATTTCTATGCCGCTGACGGTTATAACCCCCAGGTCATCCAAAACATGATTAAAATAGTTTTCCAGACTAATTCTGGGTCTCAAGCCCTGACCGCCGATGGGATAAAGCATTTCCCGGTTTTTAAAGGGAACCAGGGTCCAAAAATAGTTCATCAAAGGTATAAAGGAAAAGCCGATGAATATGCCGGCGATTTCCTCCCGGCCCTTGACCCGGTTCAGGATCAAACCATAGATCCAGCCCAGGAGCATACAAAAAACCAGGCTGAACAGCAAGGCCATGCAAAAACCATAAAACCCGGTCATCCTGAAATTAACCGCCAGGCACATCCCCAGCAACCCGCCGATAATACCTACCGGCAGGCCGAAATTCATCCCCGCCCCCACATTCAGCATGGGTATGAGGGAAAGCACCAGGACCCCGTTCATCACCAGCTTGACTATGGATTGGTTCAGCAAAGCTGTCAAGTCCATCCGCAAGGCAGAAGCTATAACCACTAAAAGCAATAAAAAAAGGGAAATAATGATCTGCGGCAGCTTCAGCTTATAATGGCTCATATTCCGCACCTTCTTCACCGGACAAAGCCAGCCCGAACTCCACATCGGATGAATCAGAGGATAAGATTTTAAAGATTTTCCCCTCCACCATAACCGCAATCCGGTCGCATACCCGTTTCAATTCATCCAATTCACTCGACATGATAACGATGGTAGTATTTCTGGTGCGGTTGATCTCAATCAGCATATTCAGTATTTTTTCTTTGGCGGCGATATCGATGCCCCTGGTCGGCTCGGCCACAAACAATAATTGCGGATCGACGGTCAGGGCCCTGGCAACACAGACCTTCTGCTGGTTGCCGCCGCTCAGCTCTTTTACCTTTTGTTTAACCGAGCTGCACTTAATGTCAAAATCCTCGATCATTTTATTAACGTGCGACCGGCTTTTGTGGCGGTCGATAAATCCTAAAAAAGAACCGCAAGATTCCCTGATGAACATATTTTTCACCTGGTTGCCGGTAAAAACAATGTTGTGCTCCACTGACTGGTCGGCCATGATACCCAGCTCTTGTCTGTCATCGGGCAGTAAATACATGCCGTTCATGATATTCCCCCTGGCCTCCATCCTGGCTATTTTCTCATCTCGGTAAGACACTTCTCCATTTACCGGGTACATTCCCATCATTCCGTAACCCAATGCCAGTTTCCCATGGCCTGACAGGCTGGTTATACCCAATATTTCGCCCTCATACACATCGAGATCCAGGTCTCTGATGGCTTCGCCGGGCATTTCTACCGCAAACCGTTTAAATGTGATAATAGTTTTATTGCCAATCTCTCTTTTTTTTGCCGCTGCTTTTTCCACTAAATGTCCAATCATGTCCTTGGCCAGATTGTTTATCGAGATGCTTCCTTTTTCATACTGGGCCACAAGCCGGCCATCCCGCAAAACGCTGACTCTATCGCAGACATGCTGTATTTCTTCCAGGCGGTGAGAAATAAATAATATTCCGATATCACGGTCGGACATTTCCTTTAAGATCCCGATCAATTTCAAACCATCGCTGCCGCTAAGCACAGCTGTCGGCTCATCCAATATCAGCAGTTTCAAATCAGTGCGGTGGATTTCCCGGGCAATCTCCACAAATTGTTTCAGATTGCTGGTAAGATCAATGACTTTCAACCCCACATTCAGATCGATCCCCAGTTTGTTCAGGGTTCGCTGGGCGCCGGCATCATCTTTCTTGCGGTCGATAAAAGAAAAGGACTGGCCAAACAGCCGCTTGGTGAAGGGCATGGTATTTTCACGACCCAGCTTGATATTCTCCGCTACTGTCATATCAGGAATCAAGGCGAATTCCTGGTGGATCATTCCGATCCCCTGTTGGATCGCATGGCCGCAATTTTTGAAAGCTGCTCTTTTACCACAAAAATAAATCTCGCCTTCATATCCGCCGCTTGCCTCTATAATCGGATTACCGAACAAGATGTTCATCAGGGTCGTCTTACCGGAGCCGTTGGCCCCCACCAAGCCGTGTATTTCACCGGCCGGTATGGACAGATTGATATCGCTCAAAGCCGGAATCCCATTATAGCTTTTATTCAGATGTTTAATCTCCAGCATGTTTGTCATTGTTATCCCATGTGCATTGATAATTTTTCAGTGAGCATCAAGGCCGATATGGAAAAAGAACACAGGCTGTCGTTATAAAATATACGACAGCCTGCATTTTTTTCAATTTGCGCTTAATAGAGAATGGTCTTCATAATCATTACAAAGTAATTAGGATACTCCGCGCCGTCTTCCGTGGCTTTAAACTTGCTGAAACTCACTTCGCTGCCGGCGACTTCTTTGGCGTATTGGTTCAGAGCATCAACATCTTTGTAATTAAAGTTGGGTTCTTCTATCATTTTCTTAGCCAGTTCAACTCCGAACTCCGGCATGAATACCGTTGCCGGCATGGGCCATCCGCCCAGTCTGCCTGTCATTCCGGCAGCAGCGGCTTTTTCCGATATCATACCGTTTACTTTAGCGAAATCCCAGGCATCTTCCTCCGAAATCTGCAAGCCTAAAACGGTTGGGTAGGCCTGAAGAGGAGTCGGGCAGCATTGCTCCACGACCATAAATTTTAATTTGAAGGCTTCGTCAATGATCACATCGTACATGGGACAATTTGAACCAAATATAACGGTATCCGGTCCATATTTGTCGATCTGCCGGGGAACATCTTCCCGCAGGAATTGCAGCATGGGCCCGGTTCCATCCCCGGTCTGGGGATCAGGAGTGACCACCTCGACCCACTGCATCCCCAGTTCTTTACATGTCTTCTCCATGGAATCTTTCCTCTGGGAAATCACTTCTTTAGCTAAATGAGTGGGGAATGAATAGTGAATCATCGTTTTGGCACCCATTTCGTGCCCTTTTTGCGCAATAGCAACGCCTCTCCTCACCCAGTCGGTGTCAAGGTTGACATCCACGTACTTGGACATCAAGGCCGGGTCATCCCAGATGGGAGCAGTCATGGTTATGATCTCAGGCCTTTTCTCTTCCACCTTCTGCAGGGCCGGCAGTAATCCGGCCTGCCCGGATATCACAATGATGGCTTTCATTTTGGGATCATCGGCCAGTGAGGTGATCTGGCTCAATCCGGTTTCAATCTCGGTGGAGAAATTCTCTGGCAAGGTAATGTGTTTGACTATATCGGGGTATTTTTTGGCCATCACATCGGCAGCCCTGAACTCATCTTCGCTGGTGGATAATGTTGGAGTAACCACGCCGATTTTGTAATCGTTTGTTTGTTCTTTAACAGTTGTAGTGCTTGCATTGCTACAACCCGCCACCAAAGTGGCCATTATTAGAATCATTAATAACAAAGATATGTATTTTTTCAATTCTTTTCCCTCCCCAATGCTTCCTTTGAACGGCTACTTATATTTACTAAACCGCTATTTGTATTCATACCCCCTAATATCAATGTATAACGATTTGCTTCCAAATTTTTCGACATGATTATTTATGCTATGTTTTTGCTACTATTTCCATCACATTATATATTAGCAAATTTTATCTGTCTAATTACTTGCAGTTATACTTTATTAAGAGCTATGTAACCCAGCTGGCTTTTTGGTGCTTGAATTGAACCGAGGATATATAATGATAGCAAGGGGGGATGTACATGATATGTCAGGTTTGCCAACAGACCGCGACCCTAAAATGCCAGGGATGCGGAATGCCGTTGTGTAATGACTGTTGCTTTTATGACTTGTTTGGTCACGGCTGCGGATGTGTAGTTCCCGTTTATATGTGCCATAAATGTATAAATGACCCGCTGGAAAACCCCTATACAACAGGAGATATGTCTTTCAAGCTGCCTGGATAGTATGCCATTTTATTAGCACACTATCCGGCCTTGACGTCTTGGCGCCGCTATGCAGAAATAATATCTTTGCCTGGAAACAGATTATTCGCAGGCAGACACGGGACAGATAAATACCAGGATCAATGCCTTTTTAGAAATCCTGGCCTAGTCTATGACTCTATCGAAACAAGCTGGTAAATTTCTTGGGCACTTCAGTTTCGAAGCGCATCACCCGCCCGGATACGGGGTGTTTGAAGGCTAATATATGGGCATGCAATCCCAGCCGCCCGATAGGGTTGGTTGTAGAGCCATATTTTTTGTCACCAATGATGCTATGTCCCATATCTTTCAAATGAACCCGTATCTGATTCTTTCTCCCCGTCTCCAGCCGGATTTCCAACAGTGAGTATTTGGCATTGGTTTGCAGTACTCTATAATGGGTGACGGCTTCCAGTCCATCCCCTTCCCTGCCGCTGGAGTACATCAGCTTTGTCTTAGTTTCTTTTAACCAGGATTTTATAGTGCCTTGCTTATCACTGATCCCGCCCTCCACGACTGCAACATAGGCTCTATCGATCACAATTTCTTTCCATGAATCCTGCAACACATGCTTAATGCTTTCATTTCTGGCAAACATCATGACTCCGGAGGTATCCCGGTCCAAACGGTGAACAATGAAGATCCGCTCTTCCGGGTCAGCTTCACTTACATAGTCCCTTACTTGCCGATAGGCGGTGATCTCCTTTTCCTGGTCTGAAGCGATGGATAACAATCCGGCCGGCTTATCAATAACGATTATTTCCGAGTCTTGATATAGGATCTTTAAGCCTCTGTCCGACCCCTCATCCCTTATCAGCGACCAGTGAATCATTACTTCCTGCCCCACTTGCAGGAGATGGTTATAGCGAGAAATCACTTCTCCATCTACTTGAACCTGGCGGTGGGTTAATAGGGATTTAATATTGTTACGGGCTTGTGAAGGCATTTTTCCTATTAGAAACTCCATCAACTCCGCTGGCTCCGATACCTCCAATCGAGTTGGCGGTTTGCCTGGCTTTCCATGGCGGGAAGTCTTCATAGAGATCCTCCTCATTGTAATAGCAGTAAATCCATTATATAAAAATAAACCCGAGAGTCAAAACTCTCGGTCTTTCTTATCGTAGTGGTCCCGAAACCGGGGTCGAACCGGTACGGGGTTTGAGCCTCACGGGATTTTAAGTCCCGTGGGGCGGGCGGAGCTGAGCCCGGAAAAGCAACCGCAATCTAGGTAAGGGTGGTCTGTCTGGCAATAGTCTACTTAACCCTAAGCAGGAGGTAAGGGATAACAATTGCAGCATTTACTGGCCAGAGTATGCCGGCTTTGAAGGCAGGCAATATAATATTTGCTTACTCTTACAATTATTTTACATGGCCGGATATTTATATTTACCCAGGATCAATACTTCTATAACCATAATAGGCGAAAATATTATTAGTAGCTGAAACGTAAGCCGAGGACGCGGCAATGCCGGAGGGAGGAGAAGTATACGAAATACCTGATTTTTTTTAATTATCTGGTTCGTCACAAATGGTATGTCTTTCTAGAGTGCTGCCGGTATGGCATTCCCTTTTTGGGGATATTGCACGATATCAGCAAATTCCTCCCCGGTGAGTTTATTGCCTACGCAAACTATTATCAGAATCAGGTTAGCGGCCAATACCGCGGAAGTCAGGCTCTCGAACCCACATTGGCATGGCTCAAACACCAAAAACGGAATCGCCATCACTGGCAGTGGTGGATTCTGCATGGAGATGACAATAGTCCCAGGGTTCTCCCTATGCCTGAAAAATATGTTAAAGAAATGGTTGCTGACTGGCGGGGGGCTGGTCTTGCTCAGGGTCAAGCCGATACCTTGGCCTGGTATCATGCCAATAAACACAAAATAATCCTGCACCCCGCTACACGGAGTCAGGTTGAACAATTGCTTTATAATAGCAGAATAACGGATTCCCTGGACAGGATCAACGAATCGGCAGCAGCAGTCAATTGCAGGTATTATTTCCAGGGTTTATAAATAAGTTTTGTGTTTTGCTGTTATTGCGGCTTAACTTTTTTGACTTTGATTTCTTTTTCCCCATCCGGAATGTTATCGTATTGGGCCGGATCTGGGACTTAACCCGAATTTGAGATCTTCCGCATTACCGCGCTGTAATACCATATTGGTAATCATTTGCGCCAAAAATACCAAGACCCTGTCTCCATGTTCAAACCCAAAATGATCGTTGAAGGCTTTAAAACTATCCAAATCAAAGTAGAGAATCATAAATTCACGTTCATTAGTACTTAATTCATTCATGATGCGCTGGGTTATACAGCGATTGCCTGGCAGTCCGGTAAGTGGATTTGAATCCTTGGCCTGCTCCACCAAAACCTGCGGGGTAATATACTGGTTATAGTCTACGATTTCCCCTACGTTCTTCTGGGAGGAATATGGATTACTTCGATTTTCTGTGTAACAAAGCTGTATCAGGCTGCGCACCGCCACTGGGATCTCAGATCGCATGGGGCCTGGCCGGGTTAGGAAAAATCCCTGTCCGAATTCACAACCGCTATTGCTGAGGGCTCTTAACTCTTCAAATGTTTCTATTCCTTCGGCGATAATATGAGCGTTTATTTTTGAACAAAAGTCTATAAATGTTTCCATCAGAGCCCTTTTAATAGGTATCTTGTCAATGTCTCTCACCAGTGACATGTCAATTTTTACAAACTCCGGATTCAATTCAGCGATGGCCTGCAAGCTGGAATAACCGGCTCCAGCGTCATCGATGGCAATCAAGAATCCCAAACTGCGATAATAGCGGATAGTTTCGCGGAGTTCATCAAAGTTTTTAATTTCACTTCTTTCAGTCAACTCCAAGACAACACTACTGAAATCAATCCCACTTTTACGAAGAACCTCCTGGATATGAGCCTGACGATAGTTAACCGGATTCAGAACGACTGGATTAATGTTTAGAAACAGATAATTCTTTCCTAAATCATTTACCGCCCTGGTAATGGCAAGGCTGTTGCACAATTCCTCTAATTCCAGTAAGCATTTGTATTTATCGGCAGCGGAAAAAAGCTGTTTGGGATATTCATAAATGGTTCCCTCCGGCCCTCTTGACAAAGCTTCATATCCCTTGATGTCGCCTGTCTTCAATGAGACAATCGGCTGGTAAACACTTCTGATCTGTTGCTTGTTAATGATTTTTCGCATCAATTGCCAGTCTGAATGCTCTTTAGCATTAATATAATGCTTGGCCGCGAAGGAGGCCTCTTTCTGAGCTTGATAAACCAATGATTCAACATGGGCGCCACGTCGGTTCTGAATATCCGTATATCCAATATGCAGACTAAGACGTTTATGCAGTTCCAGGGATTCGATGGAATGATTGAGTTCTTCTTCATAGTAAGCCTTCATATTGATGTACTCTTGCTCGTAGCTGACCAGGTCAGGAGCATCAACAAAGATTAGGAAATCGTCCCCTCCCAGGCTGCACACCCCGAATTTTTGCCGGGGTCCGCCAAAACACACCGGTAAGTCACGCAAAGTGTTCGCTACTTTTCCCAGCACTTTATCACAGATGTCGCGGCCATATAAAGTTTCTATAGATTTAAAGTTCTCAATATCCAGATAGATAAGACCTAATTTTGTTTTGCTCAACTGGTACTCGATAATAGGAAACATGGTAACCATAGTTGGCAAATCGGTCACCCTGTCATTGGTATGCGGAGTCTGGGTATGATTGGGCGTAAAATAATTTAATACATGATTCATCTGTCTAATTAGGCCGGCCATACTGCTCCTTCTTCCTCCGAATTATGGGAAGCCACAATTTCGAATGGCTCTTCATTCGATAATAGTTGTTCAGTTTCAATGGTGGAGACTGAAGTCGTAGAACAAATCTTAATAGAATTCATAAATTCTTGTAATATCTGAGCCAGTTCAGCTAATCTCGCAGAATGCTCAAGTGTAGAAGCGGCGTAACTTTTTTGCTTTAAGGCGGCTTGCGTCATTTCGGAAATGCTGTTGTCAATAGTTAGCGACTCGGCCAAGATGGTTTCCGCTTCATCGCTGACTCTAATGGCAAGTGATAGTATCGACTTGATTGATTCAGCTACATTTTCAATGCCATTTTTGTTTCTAATGATATGTTGGTTGATTTGTTCAAAAGTCTGTCCACAATATGCGGCAGCCTCTGAACTGCTTATTACCTCCCCATACATCTGTTTGTAGATATTTCTGAGATCGGAAAATTCTTGAACCACCAGACTGATTATTTTGGCTGTCTGTATAGAAAAGTTTTGTGTTTCCAAAGAAAATTGAGTTACTTCTTCAGCCACCACTGCAAAGGCTTTTCCATACGCCCCCGCCCGGGCAGCTTCTATGGTTGCATTTAAGGCCAGCATTTTTGTATTGCCGGCAATGCCTTCAATAGATGTGTTGATGGACAAAGTTTGCTGCAGTTTTTCTTCCAATCGTTCAAATGCTCTTTCAATTAGTTTGGCGGAATCACAGATTCCATCCATTTTTTCGATTACCTCACCTATCGAGTTTCGCCCCTGTTCAGACATGCTTAGTACATCCTGGCTAATCTCCACTGATGTAAGATTGCGATGATTAATTTCATGCGCCGATTCCTTTAAACCACTAATAAGCTGCCGGGTGGCTTCCACAGAATCCATTTGTTTCTTAACGTTTTTGCTGACTTGAAACATGGTGGCGGTGACATGATCTGATTCTTGTTTGAGTTTTTGTGCGGTGCCGTCCAGTTCGCAGCTGCTGTTTTGCAGGGTCTTAACGGTTGCATTGATTTGAGATAAAAAATGCTGCAATGATTTGCGCATGCTGTCAAAACTATGGCCCAATTTGGAAAGTTCAAGCGGTATGCCATTTTGAGGAATGTAGCTGTCAAGCTGTCCTGACTCAATGCTTTGAACTGCATCCATCATGTCGTTAATCGGCTTGGTAATACTAATGATAATCCTCCATGCGGCGGCACAAGCAAAAAGTAGCGCAATTAAACCAATCATGAACATCATATTTCGCAAATCATAAACCGGCTTCAAGTACTCGTCTTGAGAAAGGGCCAGGGCAATGAGTTCTTTTCTCTCCAAGGAAAAAGCATAGGCTATGGTATAACGCTTTTGCTGGTAATTGGTGTCCATCAAGCCCGTCTTATTGGCAAGCATCTGCTCTAATTCCAGGCTGCTGGCAGGAAATTCTGTTAAGCTGCCGTAGGCTTTAATTCTTTGTCCGTTATCTCCAACAATAAATTGGCTGAGACCATAATTGCGCTCCTGATAGTTTGATCTTTGGTTTCCTAAAAAATATTAATGCCCATCAAGTTCTTAAGCCTCCTCTTGTCGACATAATTTGCCATGTTGTAGAAATTCTAACTTATGAAGGTAACATAATGGCTTTATTTGGGTTATTAGTTGGTAAACGTGAAGTAAAAAGAGTGTAAACAAGGGTGTCGGCAAGCAAACCAGATGAAGGGATAGGTTTGATCTTTGTATGCAAACCCATGGTCAATTCAGAGAGGTAAGAGGAATCGTACATTTATATTGACTAATATGTTAAATAATGGTGAAAAGGTGTAGTATTTAATGAGGTTGAAGCTGATTTTTGTTTAAAGGCGGGGTTATCAATATGGTTATTGATTCTTTTATTACATGGGACTTTTTGGGACAATTTATGGGCGTCGTTATTGCAACTATGCTTATAGTTCAATTCATTAAGGAAATACCGGGGATCAAGCGAATTTCTACAAAATACTTGACAGCGCTGGTTGCCTTTGCTACTTTGCTCTCCTATCAAATAGCAAACGGATCTTTCACTTGGCGCGGCTTATATCTGGTTTTTCTGAATGCAATATTCGTTACCATGACGGCAACCGGCGGTTACGACTTCGCACAAAGAAAAAAAGTAATCACTCCTACGTCTTCTCAAAAGGATGAGACTCCCAAAGAGTATGATACAGCAGCTACCGAGCCAATAAAAGCGATAAAATAGTATTAAGTCATAATACATAGTTTCAATCAGAACTGTATATTGGGGTGATAAGATCGGCACATATAAAAAACTCGTTCATGAAAAAACAGCTTTTTGGGGAGCTATAACCCAAATCTATAATAGCGCCAACAACTGCAGGTTTATTTACCATCCCTTTGGTACGTCCGGGGTTGTCTTTTAGCATCTGTGCGTATTCGAATGCTCTATTGGGGTTATTTTCCCAGAGTAAATCCCATGCCCTAACCAATCATAATCATTTTGGCTGGCTATTAATGTAGTATTACCATTAATAACATCGCCGGCTACACTCTTATCGCATCCATGAAATCCTATAATGAAATTAGGTAAAGAAGCATACATAGTCGAATACATCTTTACTTATATTCTTTCTTGAGCTTGCCGTTTTTATCATACATTCCAGTTGCTTGAAGAAATGAACTAGCTGCCGCTTTAGATTTACTAATTTTTTTCTGAAGCCCTTCATTTCTTTTGCTTGTTTCTGGGCGTCTTGAATAGTCAAAACTTGCTTTCCAGTCGCGGTCCTGTGGGTTGAATAAGTTCTTGACATACCTTAACACCTTCTATCAAATAGAATAAAGACCTGAATTTAATTTCATTATAGCATATGGTTTAATGACTCCTCTCATGGTCATTTTATTTGTCTGGTTGCTTCTTATCTTTGTCATCGGGGTTGCCAGAAAGCCCACTGGGCACAAGTTTGCCAAAATCGCGTAGGGGTACAGCAAAGGCTATGGCGCATAGACGAACCGGCCTGCTTGCGTCTTGAAGAAGATTATTTTCTTATACTGGTTACAAATGAATATCCCAGCAGGATGCCCCCCATATAGTAAAGGATCTCAGTTCCTCTAAAGACCATAGGAGCCGGAGTCATTGGCAGGACGAGAAAATAAAGTGCCGGGATTCCCAAGATGCACAACCTCATCCAATCAATCTTTACATGTTTCAAGGTGTTATTTTTTAAGCTCATATGGTCGAGTCCGAGCAATATCCCCAATATTACGGAGGTTGCAACAAAGGTGACACCGAAAGGTACAAAGTTGAAGGTATGACGATATATCGTCTGGAAATGGCCCATTAGTAGTGTCGATATAATAATCGTTATTGGAATTAATCCCAGCAGGAATATTCTTTTAAGGCTTTCCATGCGACTCCCCCCTTTCGCAAAGCAATTCGTGGTCGGTTCATCCTCCGCTTTAGCCCGGCTCACATCATCGGGGCTCATTTGCTGACTGAACCGTTCCAGATGTAGGTGTCGGCCTGTAGAGTTTCGCCGTTTTCCAGCTCTACATCTATCGTCTTCCTGGTCACCATAGTGCCCTCGTTCATAAAAAAGTCCATCTTGGCCAGGGTTTTTTCATCAATCTCATACACTTCACCCGCTACGATTTCTCCTTCTTCAGCAGTCATGCCATCCACGGCGCCGAAGATATATTTGTTATAGCCATTGGCAACCGCTTTGCCCAGAAGAGTCTTTCCTCCCAGATAATATTGGTTGTAACGGCGACCGGTCACAAAGCTGCCGTACACAAATATCTTAAGCATCTAAACACACTCCTGTCTTTTGTAGTTCCATCCCCTGATCTTGAGCCTGTATTGCAATAGCCTGAGACTCTCGGGACAATATTTACAATATTCCCTATTTGCTTCCAGTATCCTCCCGAAGCAATAGTTCAGAGACAGGATTCAGTAGTCTTAAACGGCTCGCATGAAAAAAGCAGGGATGCAGAAGGCGGAGACATTTATTTCCGGACAATACTATGCCGCAACAGCTGGGTACATTTAGGTAGATTCGCAAGAAGCGGGAAGACATTCTGCTTCCCATATCACGCTGCCGCAGGTGTAGAAATAACAGCTGTTTCAAATTCGAATATCTCAATTGCATAACGCGCCATACGCAGGTCTTTAACCCCTATTCCCACTCCGACCAAACGGGCTAATCTGCGTATGATCCCATGTCGATGCCGGTATCCATATATCCACCGAAACCGCTATCTACGGCGTTTTGCTCCTCTCTGCCGGTCTGCTCTATCCTGATCATGAGGATCCTCATTAGCCTAAAGGCTAATTTGTTGGTATAATTAAATAACAACGTGTAGTCTCGATGACGTAAATCCTGTTGTCGAGTCTATTTTTTTTCCGCAACTCATATCTAATGATGCTGTTTGAACAACGCAGCAAGGGAGAAATGTTTATGTTCAAAGTGAATGATTATGTGGTCTACGGTTTAACCGGAGTATGCCAGATTATTGATATTGAAAAAGTCAAGGATACCAACAACGATCAAACCGATTACTATGTATTGCGCCCTGTATATGACAATATAAACAATATGATTATTAAGACCCCGCTGAATAACCCCAAAATTTTGATAAGAAAAGTCATCACCAAGCAAGAGGCTGCAGCATTGATGGCCAAGATGACGCAAAAAGAACCCGTCTGGATAGAGGATAACCGGGAAAGAAGCTTGCATTTTAAAACCATTCTTAAAACCGGAAATTGCGAAGAACTGATAGGACTTATCAAAACGCTATATCATGAGAAAGAAGCCAGATCTGTTGAAGGCAAAAACATAACCAGTACAGATGAACAGATAATGAAAACTGCTGAAAAGCAATTACATGAGGAATTGGCAGTGGCGTTGGACCTTTCACCCGACGAGGTCGTCGCTTATATTCTCGAACACCTCTCTTCATAAGTGTAAAAACGCCCTGCTGTAAAATCCTTCATGTGAGCCCTATCCTTCACATATTATAACAACTGGTAATCAAAAACCTTGAGGATAATATTATTATAAGGGAGTTAAAGAATCATGGTTTTTTATTCCTTGATAGCTTTAACCTGTCCAAATTGGCCATATATAGCTAGAGAGAAAATGCGAGTATCTGAAGAGTGATAAGGGGCAAGAGGATGAGTAAACAGAGGGAAAGACTATTTGCCGCCCAGGTGGAAATCAAGTAGAAAACCCAGGGCGATCCCCAGGGATTTAGCCAACCTCCTTCAGCAAAGCACATGTTGAAGAGAGTATTAAAAGCGCTTAGATTGAATTAAGCCGTTAACAAATTTTAACTAACAAATGTTAACGGCTTAAGTGATTTTTGTTTAAATTATGATCTCGGCAGAGCTGCTGTTATTCCCCTACTGCAATTTTCAGGGCATTGTCCAGGTCAAAAATCAGGTCTTCCACATCTTCAATCCCGATTGATAACCTTATTTGATCGGGGGTCACCCCGGCCAGTTTTTGATCCTCTTCGCTGAGCTGCGAGTGGGTCGTAGTGGCGGGATGAATTACCAGTGACTTGGCGTCGGCAACGTTGGCCAAATTAGAGAAAAGTTCCAGATTATTGATAAACCGTTTGGCTTTATCTATATCGCCCTTGATGCCAAATGTAAAGATTGAACCGGCCCCCCGGGGCAGATATTTCTGCGCCAGATCATAGTATTTGTTGCCGGGCAGGCTGGGATAATTAACCCAGGCAACCAGAGGATGATCATTCAGCCATGCCGCTATTTTAAGGGCATTGCCGACATGACGCTCCACCCTTAAAGACAAGCTCTCCAGACCCTGCAGGAAAAGAAATGAATTAAATGGACTCAAGGCAGCGCCGGTATCCCTCAGCAGCTGCACCCTGGTTTTGGCCACATAAGCCGGAGCACCCACATCGATGGCATATCTAACCCCGTGATAACTCGGGTCCGGCTCGGTCAGGCCCGGGAAACGCCCGCTGCCGATCCAATCAAACTTGCCGCCGTCAACGATGGCTCCGCCTATAGAGTATGGAGCCGATATTGTGGTGCACTCGGCCACCAAATTCATCGGCG
>ENA-UOOM01000218-UOOM01000218.1-fermentation-metagenome-genome-assembly--contig:-NODE-218-length-71739-cov-9.017507_pt1 | contig 71739 bp, 78 predicted proteins | sample MGYA00245781_ERZ724031 | MGnify/ENA primary metagenome ERZ724031 (study PRJEB28704, sample SAMN03018317) | fermentation metagenome | biome: anthropogenic terrestrial biome; feature: soil; material...
GCATCTCGATCCTTGAGACTATGTTCTCGAGATAGTTGTCATGGTTCCCCTTGACTAGGACGACCTCGGTTCGATCGTTCAGATAGTCAAGGACCTTTCGCACGTCCTTCATTTCCTGACCGAGGTTCCGGCTGAACTCATGCTTTATGTCCCCGGCCACCACCAATCGGTCCGGCGCGTACAGGTCGACTATCTCGGCCAGCGATTCCTGCACCGCGGCGGTCTGTATGCGGGGGATGTGGATCCCATCGTACTCCAGGGCGCTCTCGTAGCCGATGTGAAGGTCGGCCACCACCGCGGTGGCCTCCTCTGGCATCCACAGGCATCGATGCGATGTGATCCTGATCCCGGGCATTATCTCTATCTCTTCCATGAGAACCGTTCCGGCCGCTGACGGCAGCTTCCGTCGAAATGACAATAGTAAGCTATTAGAATCTTGTTGACAGGGGGGGCGTCACTTTCGGTGCTCCATCCGAAAATGACTTGATGCACCTTTCCGTATCCGGGGGCATGATCCGCCGAACGTTCCTCATCCTGCCGTCAATCGGCTGCAAGACAGAGGCGCGCCTATGGCGGAAAGGGATCGCGGACTGGAACGATTTCATCTCCACCGGACACATCGAGGGGCTGTCCGATGCCAGGAAGGGGATGATGGACGGCCATCTGGAGAGGGCGGACAGGTTCCTGGAACGCGGCGTCACCGAATACTTCTGCCAGATCCTTCCGACGGTGGAGCATTGGCGAATGTTCGACCGGTTCGAGGACGACTGCGCCTACCTCGATATTGAGACCGACGGGCAGTACGCTAACGCGAACGTCACCGTGGTCGGGATACACCGCGGCGGTAAGACCACCACGCTGGTGAGGGACGAGGACCTGAACACTGCCAATCTGGCCAAGGCGCTAGAGGGGGCCAAGATGCTGGTGACGTTCAACGGCTCCTCCTTCGACCTGCCGATACTTCATTATCATTATCCCATGGCGGTCCCCCGCCTGCCTCACTATGACCTGAGGCATGCCTGCCGGAGGGTCGGTCTCACCGGCGGCCTCAAGAGGATCGAGAAGGAAGTGGGCATCGCGCGGCCGCGGGAGGTGGAGTTCGTCACCGGGGAGGAGGCGGTGTACCTGTGGAGGGCATGGCAAAGGAAGGGCAGCAAGAACGCCCTGAAACTGCTGAAGACCTACAATCAGGAGGACACCGAGAACCTCGTTCCCCTCGCCCGCATGGTGTACGATCGACTGAGGGTACGCACCGTGGACAGCGAGGTCAGATGAACGGCAGGAATGTCGCTGGCTTCGAGGCCGCGGCCGCCGCCGCGGCGGCGGCACTGCTTCGTGCCCGGAGCGTCACGGTGGTAGCGCATATCGATGCCGACGGGATCACCGCCGCTTCGATCGCCTCGGCCGCCCTCTCCCGGGCGGGGATAGAGCATGGCGTCCGCTTCGTCAAGAAGATCGACGACGCGGAGATACAGCTGGTTGCGGAGGACCCCGCCGACCTGGTATGGCTGGTCGACCTTGGGAGCGGCTCGTTCTCTAGGCTCGATCCGGCCAAGGTGGTCGTGAGCGATCATCATCGGACCGATGCCACCGTTGGCCACGGCCAGGCGGACCTGTTCTCCTTCGGCGCCGAGCACGTGAACCCCCAGCTGTTCGGCATGGATGGATCGCTGGAGATCTCCGGGGCGGGAGCGACGTACGCCGTGGCGAAGGCCATGAGCTTCGACAACCGTGACCTCGCCGCCCTGGCGCTGGTAGGCGCGGTAGGTGACTTCCAGGACAACGCGGCCGGCCGACTGGTCGGCTACAACCGCAACATACTGCAGGATGCCATCGATTCCGGCCGAGCACGCGCCATTGTAGACCTTCGTCTGTTCGGCCGGGAGACCAGACCGCTGCCCGCGTTCATCATGTACTCGACCGACCCGGCGCTACTGCCCGTTCTGCGCGCCACCCTCCAGGCCTCGTTCCGGCGCGCCGACGAGATCGGGGGCAGCGACTGGGAACTGGTCTCCTCGTTCCTGTCGGAGCTGGGCATCGAGCGGTATGGGGAGGGCTGGGGCAGCTGGGCGTCCCTGCGTCCGGACGAGAGAAGGTGTGTGGCTTCCGAGCTGTGCGAGCGCCTTCTTGACGCGGGCCGGGGGACCGCCCCGATCCGCCGGCTGATCGGCGAGGTGTACGCTCTCGATCCCCGGCTGGTCAATGCCCCCGACGACTGGCTGAAGGACCGCGACTCCCTGCCGGGCGACGATGAGGGCGAGTGGAGGCCGAACGCCCGCGCATTGCTGGACGCCAAGGAGATGGCCACCCTGCTGAACGCGTGCGGCCGCCATGGCCGCCCAGAGACGGGAATGGCGATCTGCCTCGGCGACCGCTACGAAGCGTTGACGGAAGCGCTGCGCTTGCAGGTCGACCACCGCGCCGCCCTGAGAGAAGCGATATCCCTGGTACAGTGCGGTGGCGAATTCGGCATCATCGAGCGCGACGACATGCCATGCCTGCGCTACTTCCATGGGGGCGACCGCATCGAGGATACCATCGTGGGCATCGTGGCGGGCATGCTACTGGGCGACGCTGCTCCTGCAGACAGGCCGCTGTTCGGCCTTGTCTCCGCTACCGACGGGACCGCCACGATCAAGGTGTCGGCACGCGGGACCAGAGCGCTGGTCGAACGCGGCCTCGATCTATCGGCGGTGATGCGCCAGGCCGCCGAGGCGGTTCGCGGGTCGGGCGGGGGGCATAACATCGCCGCCGGGGCCTCGATCCCCCAAGGGACCGAGGATGATTTCCTCTGCCTCGCCGACGAGATCGTGAGAGGCCAGCTCAGTCGCTGAGAACGGCCAGCAGGATCGCCTTCTGTGCATGGAGCCGATTCTCGGCCTGATCGAACACCACGCTGCGCGGCCCCTCGATGACATCGTCGGTGACCTCGTTCCCGCGATGGGCCGGGAGGCAATGCATGAAGATGGCATCCGGCTTGGCAACGGACATCAGCGCCTCGTTGACCTGGTATGGAAGCAGGTCCCTCTTCCGCTGGGCCACCTGCTCCTCGTCCCCCATGGACACCCAGGTGTCGGTGTATACCACGTCAGCGCCCTTGACGGCCTCGAACGGATCGCTGACGACCGCCGATGTGGCGCCGTTCCGCTTCGCAAGCTGCGCCGCTTCGGCCATGATGGCGCTGTCGGGGCGGTAGCCTTCCGGACAACCGAGGACCACGCTCATGCCTGCCGCCGCTCCTCCCAGCAGGAGGGAGTTGGCCACGTTGTTGCCGTCGCCGACGTAGGCCAGCTTCAGGCCCTTGAGGCCGCCCTTGTGTTCCTTGATGGTCAGCAGGTCGGCGGTGATCTGGCAAGGGTGCTCGAGGTCGTCGAGGGCGTTGATGACCGGCACCGTGGCGTGCTTCGCCAGCTCGACCATGTCAGTATGGCGGTAAGCGCGGTACATGATGGCATTGACGAAGCGGCTCAAGACCCTGGCGGTATCGGCGATGGTCTCTCCCCGACCCAGCTGGGTGTCGTTCTGGCTTAGGAATATTGCATGGCCGCCCATCTGGGTCATGGCGACCTCGAAGGATACCCTAGTGCGAGTGCTGGACTTCTCGAAGATCATGGCAAGGCTCTTTCCACCCAGCTCCCTGCCGGTGGTCTGACCGCTCTTCAGCTCCTCAGCCCGGGCCAGGACCGCTTCCAGGTCTGGCAGGTCCAGAATCGATAGGATGTCCTTCTTCATACGTATCGACAGTCCTAGCTCGGCCCCTTTCTTAACCGTTATGTATCGTAGCGAACATATCCGGCCAACGGTGTCTTTTATCTGACCGTTTCCATCGAGATGACGGTCAGGTCCCGTACCGAAGAGGGAACGGCGTCATCGCCGAGAGGAGCTCGGCGCGTACGTCCAGGGGCCTCATTCTGGCATAGGCCACAGGAAGAAAACTTTATTTATCTCCACGCGATGAGGTCAACCCGCCATGGCCGGGTTGGGGTAGCTTGGTTATCCTGAGGGACTGTGGATCCCTCGACTCGGGTTCAAATCTCGGACCCGGCCCCTTACTTTTGCTTTATGCCTTCACGCCTCGGCGCGCTCGAGGGTGAACTCCTTCTCCATCAGAGCAAGCTCCCTCTGATGCAGCACCTCCGGGTCCATGGGCATGATGAGCTTTGAGCCCGACACGGTCACGGTGTCCCGGATGGAATACAGCATCCGCAGCACCTTGTCCAACGAGTTCTGGGAAATGAGATACTCGACGCCTTCCAGCAGGATAACCGCCGGCGATGCCTTCTCGACGAACACGGTGATGCTGTGTTGAAGTATGTTCAGTGAAGTGGGATCGACGCGGTCAGGGCCCGGCTGCGACGAGAGCCACAGCATCGGCAGGTCATTAAGACCCATCTCCTCCCTGATGCGGTCAGGGTGGCGCCTGCACACCACCATGCCGGGGCGGCCTTCCTTGATGTCGGTTAGGAACAGCTCGTACGCCGGGCGCAGCGTCCTGCCCTCCACCAGGATGGAATCGCCGTTCTCGGTGCTCCTCAACTTGGCCGGGCGGGTCGAGGCCCCGATGTTCAGAACGCGGTGCTTCAGCACCAGGAACGCATAGATCAGGGCGGAGATCAGCAACCCGGGGGCGAACAATGGATCCAGACCTAGTGCCATGAGGAAGATCATAGAGACAAAAGGTATCAGGGGGGCCGCTGCCATCAGGAGGATGCTCGACCTGAACGAACTGTCCCTGGACCCCTGCCGGGCGGTGAGCGAGATCGCCGAGGCGCCCGTGGACATGACGAGGGAGACCACATAGCCGGCCATCACCGCAGTGGAATAATCAAGACCGTATCCAAAGTCTATCGTCTTGATACCATCCGCGGCCAGTCCGAAGAAGATGGCGAGCGCGGCCACCGCGACCCAGAACACGCGAGCGTTCTTGACCGGCCATGCCTCATATCTTGAATATGGCAGGTACGAAGCGAGATAGCACAGCGAACCGCTCAGGAGGACGCCGGCCGCCATGGCCGCCTTGCCCCAGACCAGCGCCGTTCCCTCATCCGGAGAGTTGAGCATGCCAAAATGGAACACGCAGCGCGCAGAGATCAGGAGCATCGTCAGAAAGAACGCCCGGCCTGGCCGGTGATAGGGGTTCTTGACCAGGACCTGAGATCCCAGGAGTGAGGTGAAGATCGCGATGGCTAGCACCAGGAGCGAGTACAAGTGTGATAACATTGGACGTCCGGCAAGGAGTCAAATGGAATTAGATAAATCCATTGTTCTGCATTATCGGGGATTGATAATATTCACACCCAATCGGTATCGCCCAGCGTTATGTGGCATCGGGGGGATGGGCCCGAGAGCGCATCGAGGTCCCCGCCGCAGCGGGGGCACCAAATCATGCGCATCGGCACGTCGCCGGTCATGCGGGCTTCGGCGATGAATCCAAGATCGCGGAACGAATGCTCGTACGGATGCTCCCGGGGCAGGCAGCATATAACGGACTCTGCGCCCATCGATCGGGCCTGTTCCAGCGAGTCGGCCAGCAATAGGGGGAGGATCTCTCTGCGGTCTCTGTCGGCCAACAGGTCGACGATGATCAATTGCCCATCGCTCTCGGCCTTCAGCATCGCGTAGCCGAGCAGGCGGCCGTTCTCCCTCACCTCGCGCCCGATGAAGTGACCTCCGCGGGAATCGCGATAGCGCCAGTTGAGGAACCGATGGTCGCGGACGGCGATGACATCGAAGCCGGTACGGACGCGGTCGAACAGCTCATCGTCCCGCTCGGAGAAACGCTCAACGCCTTGGACGGAGAGGCCGCTGCCATCGGGGCGGTGCAGCCCCCTCTGCACCGCCACGTACGAGGCGTAACCGAACCTCTTCAGCGGACCAAGGCTGACCTTGCTGAAGAACTGCTCCCGATCGACTATGAATCGGTGCTGCATCATCGACATATCGACCTCCCGGAAGCCTTCCCTCTTCATGCTGACATGATACGATGATCGGTTCGGGAACCCAAAGTCGAACGCCACGCCTCGTTCGGCCTTGATGCGGTCACGGTGCTCCATCACCGTTCTCATCAGGCCTTGTCCGCGATGCCGGGGATGGGTGCACAGGTCCACGCCTTGCGTCGCCAGGACCTCTATTCCGCCGACACGCATTCGGACGGGCATGCTGGCGCAGAAGGATGCAATCTCGCCGTCCGACTCGATCATGGACACCATCTCCGAACCGGAGGGGTTAGAGATGAACTTCCATCTCCAGTGGTCGACCTTCGCTACGCTGATAGCGGCCGCGGGCCAGCCCCCCATATGTTCGTCGAGGAACTCGACTATACGCTGCTCATCGCCGGGGCGGTAGCCTCTGACCTCCCCGGTCGACGGCTCTGGGCACATTTGCACCGTTACCGTCACTCTCTTCCCCGTGATATCTTTGGATGACCGGGATATTAAGCGTTATCGTCGCCTGGCCGAGCGTTCCCGCCGCTGACGCCGTGACTGCTCACTAGTCTTAAATCGAGGCGCCGTCATAGACGATTCGATTCACATGGCCTACTCTGGACCCCTGGAAAGGGTGGACGATTTTCGCTGGCGGATACCTAGGAGCTACAAGGCCGGCATGAGGACCGATGCGATGATCTTCGCCTCCGAGGAGATGATGCCATCGCTGCGCGAGGACAACGCTCCCGAGCAGGCCGCCAATGTCGCGACCCTGCCCGGCATCGTGGGGCCGTCCTTGGCTATGCCGGACATCCACTGGGGGTACGGCTTTCCTATAGGCGGGGTGGCGGCCATGGATGCCGAGGAGGGAGTGATCTCGCCTGGCGGGATCGGCTTCGACATCAACTGCCTATGCGAAGGGTCCAGGATAAGCACCGACCTCGGCGGATGGATGAGGATAGAGAACTTTGAGCGGGAGTTCGAGACCTCCATCCAGACGGAAGACGGTTTCACGCTCGGCCTCAGGGGCGGTAGGACGTCGGTCAGGACCCTGGAGAACGGCCTGGTCGATAGGAGACCGTCTGCATTCATGAAAAAGATCAGCGACAAGCGAGTTCTGAAGATCGTCACAAGAACGGGTATCGAACTTCAGTGCTCAGAGGACCATCCCATCCTGACAGACTCGGGGATGAGGAGCGCCGGCTTCTTGAAGGCCGGTGACCGGGCCGCGGTCAGCTACTTCCAGGGAGTAGAGCTGGACACGAGAGCAGACAAGAAAGAGGTCATCCTGGCAAAGATCTTTGGATATATGCTTGGTGACGGCGCGCTCTACCGGACCGGCAAGCGGCTCCAGTCATGTGCGTACGGCCCGAAGGCGGACCTGGAGAAGATGCAAAGGGACCTGCGCGAGCTCGGTTACGCATCAGAGGTGTATGGGAGGACGAGGGACCACAGCATCCCGACGCGTTATGGCCAGGTCGAGTTCACCTCCACGAACTGGGAGCTCCACATACACTCACGGGAATTCTCCGAGCTACTTCTCGACAGGGAAATGCCGGTCGGGGTAAAGACCATCTCCGACCACAGGGTCCCAGAATGGATAATGAAGGCTCCGCTAGCAGTCAAGAGGGCGTTCATAGCAGGGCTGTTCGGCGCCGAACTGACAGCGCCCAGGACCCATACGAAGACCGGGTTCAATGTACCAATCTTTGCCCAGAACAAGAACGATGAGCACCTCGAAACGGCCAGGTTGTTCTTCGTGGACCTGATGCTGATGCTTGAAGAGCTGGGCATACAGACGACCAAGATCGGCGAGAGTAAGGAGCATTTCAACCAGCATGGGAACACTTCCAGGCTGAGGCTTCTGATAAGCGCGGACGAGGAGAATCTGATCAGACTGTACCGGACGATCGGCTATGAATATTCAGAGAGCAAGAGCAGAAAGGCCGAGATTGCCGTCAAGTACATGCTGCTCAAGAAAGAGCTCAACGCCCGCAGGGTCAAGGCGGCCGCTAGGACCAAGGAGCTGAAGAAGAAGGGGCTGAAGCTCAAAGAGGTCCAAGCACTCCTGGCCGATGAGTATGTTAACGCGCGTTTCATCGAAAGGCATTACTATGAGGAAGCGGGGCAGCGGATAACGCTCGGCTTCGTTTCTTACAAGGAGTTCCTGTTGAAGGAGATGGAGCAGCTGGAGTCGTTCGGCTTCCTGTACGACGATATCGTCTCGGTCGAAGAGACCTCTTACGACGGATACGTCTACGACTTCACGGTCGATGGTTCGCACAACTTCGTCGCCAACGGCATGATCGTGTCCAACTGCGGCGTCCGGCTGGTCCGCACCGACCTGGAGGGGGATGAGGTCAGGCCGCACATCAAGGAGCTCATATCCACCCTGTTCAAGAACGTGCCCGCCGGGGTCGGCTCCAAGGGAGTGATCGACTTCTCGGGCGGCAAGTTCGACGATGTCCTGCAGTACGGCGGGGAGTGGGCGGTGGAGAACGGCTACGGCTGGAAGGAGGACCTCGATGCCACAGAGGAAGGGGGACGGATGAAGACCGCCGACCCATCCAAGGTCAGTTCCAAGGCCAAGCAGAGGGGCGTGCCGCAGATCGGCTCGCTCGGCTCCGGCAACCACTTCCTTGAGGTGGACGTGGTGGAGAAGATCTTCGACGACGAGGCTGCGAAGGCGTTCGGCCTGCGCGAAGGACAGGTGACCGTGACGGTGCACTGCGGTTCCCGCGGCGCGGGCCATCAGATCGCCACCGACTACCTGCAAGTGATGGAACGATCGGTGCGGCAGACCGGGATCGAGCTTCCCGACCGGCAGCTGGCCTGCGCGCCGGTCCATTCGCAGGAGGGAGAGGACTATTTCAAGGCGATGTCATGCGGGGCCAACTATGCGTGGGCCAACCGCCAGATGATCCTGCACTGGATCAGGGAATCGTTCGAGGAGCAGTTCCACGCTGACGCCGAGAAGCTGGGCCTTAGGCAGGTGTACGACGTCGCGCACAACATCGCCAAGGTGGAGGACCATCAGGTCGACGGACGCCGCCGCACGGTGTACGTGCACCGCAAGGGTGCGACCAGAGCGTTCCCGAAGGACCATCCGGACGTGCCTTCACAGTACCGCAGCGTCGGCCAGCCGGCGATCATCCCTGGCAACATGGGCGCCGGCTCCTATGTGCTGGTGGGAGAGCCGAGGATCATGGACGATTCCTTCGGCTCTACGTGCCACGGCGCCGGCCGGGTGATGTCGCGCTCGCAGGCGCTCAGGACGTTCACCGTGCAGGGCATCAAGGACGACCTCAGCGACAAGGGCATCTTCCTCAAGTCGGCCACCAAGGACGGCATACTGGAAGAGGCGCCGGAGGCCTACAAGAGCATCGAGCAGGTCGTTTCCGTCGTCGTCGGCGCGGGACTGTCGCGCCGGGTGGCCAAGCTGACCCCCCTGGGAGTGATGAAGGGTTAGGAGAACAGCACCTTCGCTGCCACCTTCCGGACGGCGTCGCGGCTCTTGGCGGGGGCCGACACCATGACCGCCCAGTCGTTCACGCCGCGCGACTGGATGGCCTTGGCCAGCGGGCTGTGGCGGGACAGCGGCCTGACCCTGTCCCCGTCCAGGATCCCGACGTCGGTCTTGCCGATGCGCGGCTCCGACAGCAACAGCGCCTTTTCCGGGACGTCAAGGACGACGTCCTCCACGCTGACCCCCGCCCGTTCGGCGATCTCCCTCTCCTTGATCTTTCGACGATCGTAGTTGGCGAGAGCGATCAGCGGCTTTACCTGCCCCTCCTCCATCGACATGATCGGCAGGGTGTACGCTTTCTTGTAGAGGCGGCGGTAGCGGAGCATGGTCATGAGCCGCGCCGACGCGCCTCCGGCGGCCATGAGCTTGGACGACAGGGAGCAGTCGGTATCGACGAACATATCGACCAGCGACTCCTGCGGCGCGGCCTCGACCGCCTTGCACATCATCATCTCGGCGATCCTCACGGTCTTGTGGAAGTACACCGAGGTGTACATCAGCGAGCGCGCCACCATCAGCCCCTCGACGGCCACCAGGCCGCTCTTGTGGACGACCAGGTCCCCATGGTGCACCATGATTGTCTGGAACAGCCGGGCGGTGTCGATGGTGCCGTGCGCCACCCCCGTGTAATAGGCATCCCGAAGCAGATAGTCCATCTGGTCCACGTCCAGCGGCCCGGAGATTATCTGGCTGAGGTAGTTGTCCCGCCCGAAGTGGGCCTGCTCGTCCTCCACCATCAGGGTGCTCTGCCCCAGCTCCTGCCTCCTCGCCGAGGTCACCAGGTCGGCGACCCTGCCAGGGTCCAGGCCGGCGGCCTCCAGGACGTCCGGCAGCGAGGGGATGCTGCCGACGACCTCGCTGTCCTTCCCATGGTAGGGGAGGAAGTCGCCGACGATCATCTCCTTCGATACGTCCATGTGGTCCTTCCCCAGACGGTGATGGATCACCTCTTCGAGAGTGTGTGAGAACGGCGTGTGGCCGATGTCGTGGAGCATGGCGGCGGCCCTGACCTCCATGCGGTCGCGGCCATCCATGTCCAGGGCCGCGCACAGATTGGACGCCAGATGGTAGGTGCCGAGAGAATGCTCCAGGCGAGTGTGATTGGCCCCAGGAAAAACAAGGTATGCCAGACCGAGCTGGTGGATGCCATGCAGACGCTGCATCTCGGGGCGTTCCAGCAGCTCCAGGAAGACGCCGTCCACCCTTACTGTGCCGTGGACGCTATCGTGGATGACCTTGTAACCTGGCACAGGCTAAAAATAACCCGTTTGCTATATATCCCTACCGACCGGATGAGAAGATCAGTGGAAGCCGCCGCGTATCTTCTGGCGGTCGATCTTTACTCCGTTGGGCGTCACCACGATGTAGTTGCCACCTATGGCCGCTACGTCCCCGTTGGTGTCGCGCGCCACCGACTTAAGCTCGGCGGTGATGCGGCGAAGCGACTCGGAATCATTGGCGATGGGAGAATAGTCGATCAGCATCACGGCGCCATCATAGACGGGCGCGGTGATGTCGCTGAGGTCCTCATAACGGTAGATCTCCGCGATCTTTATCATTCCCTTTCCGCCGGAGGAGGCCTCTCCTTCGAAGGACATCGCTCCGAGGTCGATATACTGGTCGGACTCCACCGTGGGTACGTCATCCCTGATCTTGCCGAAAGGTCTCCTGCTCAACAACGCCAAACTGCATCCCTCGACCCGGTGAATATGATAGTGCATATTTAGCTTTTACATTCTGCGCAGCGCATATTACCTGACGAGAGGCCGTTCCGGTCAGTCCTCGTCCAGCTTCCACAGCTTGTCCGATACGTGGTGGAGGTTCTTGATGGCCTTCCCCGGGGACCTCTCCCTCATCTCCTCTCCGGAGACAAGCGCCACGCCCACGGCCAGAGGGACGCCGTTATTGATGTCCTTCACCCACACCAGGTCGTCCGGCCGCACCGCGGGGTCCGCATCCACGATGCCAGGGCCCATTATGTCGGCGCCTTTGGTCACGAACGGCACGGCCCCCATGTCCACCGTAACCGAGGCGCGCTGGGGCCTGTGGCGGAGAAGACCGCGCACGGTGAGGAATACCTTGTCCTGATAGATCATCCCCTCGGCGACATTGTTGATGAAAAGTATGTCAAAATCAGTGCTCTCCGCCCGGTCCACTGGCTCTCCCGGCCGGAAGGCCTCCACTCCCAGATTGTTCGCCATCTCCTCGGCCAGCGCCTTGACCTCCTTCTCGCGCAGGCGGTGGCGTTTCCTAACACGGATGTCGCTCATCGGACCAACATTCAGGAACGAATAGAGATAATTTACCTCTCTCCGCGGCCGAACAGCTTGGAAAGGATACCTTTCTTTCCCTTGGGCGCAGCGATGACGTCCGCTTTGACCGTGGCCGGCGGGGGGACGGGAGCGATCTCAGGAGCAGGCCCTTCGTAACGCTCCGGCATCACGGCGGCTTCGAGCGCGTCCGATCGCAGCTCGGGTTCATCGAGGCCTTCGGCCACCTTCTCGAGCTCATCGATCCCGTACATCCTGAAGACCGTTCCGCATCCAGGACAGGACGTGGCATCCGGTTCGATCGGCCGGTCGCACACCGGGCATTCAACTAGTTCATCGGCCGCCATGTTAACGCCCTCAAAGGGTCGACAGATGATATAGTCGTTACGCGCGGTTGTTAGCGCCGAGATTCGGACCTCAATCATGATTATATCGCCGTGCCATTCCCCTGCATGCACTGGGGCCCTCTCGCGCTGCGCCTGTCCGCAGTGGCCGTGAACCTGTTCGTGGTCGCCATACTGATATTGAGCCTGCTGCCGCTGGCAACCGGGGACCTGCAGGTCCGCGCTCCCGAGGGCGAAAAGGCCGCCACATCCTTCGAGGATGGCGTGCTCACCATGAGCATTCCGCTGGAGATATTCAATGGCGGCTACTTCGACATCGACGATGTGAGGGTGTTCATCAAACTGGGGCAGGACGGCATCGTCCTGACCGAGGCTGCCACCGATGTCATGTCCATTCAGGCGGGAAAGCTCAATCGCCTCGACCCCGCGTTCTCGTTCGACCTCTCCAAAATAGACAAGGAGGGCCTCGAGGCCATGGTGTTCGAGCGGACCCAGATGGAGTATGACATCGGTGTGGAAGGCTCCTACACCCTTGGACTGGTGAATGCCGACATCGGCTTCCAGCGAACCATGGAATGGGAGCCGCTCATCGATGACCTCGCGTTCGCCGCGAACGATCCGCCCTACGTGATCAACGGCACCTCGATCGACATCCTGGTGCGCTACAGCTTCGACGCCTCCTCCCTTCTCCGGGACAGGCCGGTAGGGATGGCATTCACGTTGGGCAACGATACCGCGATGATCGGGGACGGGCACATCTCGATGGTGCTGCAGGACCACAATGAGGGGGTGGCCCGCATCACCGTCCCCCAAGAGGCCGCCGCCTCCCTGATCGGGCCGCAGGACCTCACGCTGGGCATCGACATCTCGGTGCTGGGGGTGGAGGCGCACCTCGATCGCGATTACCATTGGGAGGGGGTCATTTGAACGAGTTCTCCTTCAGCCTCGGCAAGCTGAGCAAGGGCCTAGTGGCAGCGGCGGGCGGCCTGATCAAGTATGTGGCCGTCCCCCTCGTGATCATATACGGCGCCATCGCCTTGCTGGAATCGGCGGGAGGCGGAGAGTTCGCTGAGAGCCTGGGCCTGAACGGCCTGATGACCTGGGTGGCGGTGCTCGGCATCGCGATCGCCGCGCTGTCCTTCTTCCGGGGATTCTATCCCAAAGGATCGCGCTCCCGTATGATCTTCGGGGTCGCGAGCATGGCCGCCGCCGGAGCGTGGCTGTGGGTCTTGGCCAAGGGAGGCGACATCGCGCTCGCAGGCGGCGACATTACGCTGGGCATCGACTACACCGGGATCGTCCTGCTGCTGCTGGTGGCGGTGGCCCTGCGGGGCCTGTACTTCGTGGCAGAAATGGTATCATGCCGCAAGGAGTGGCTGGCTCAGCTGCCTTGATGTTCGCCGCGAGATGCTGGCTAGCCGGCAGGACGTCCAAGGAAAGACAGATATAGTTTCGTTGGACTTGACGCCGAACAAGGGGCACTCTATTATGGGGATCAGCATTGCTATCTGCGAGCTTGACAGCGACGAATCATTGTGCAAGGAAGGAAAGTTGTCCATTCTGAAGGCGCGTCTAGATGACGTGTCCGGTTACGAGGCCTGCGCCGACTACGACGAGGTCGTTTCCGCCGCCGACGCCAAGAAGGCGATGGGAGGGGACTGGGACGCGTTCCTGAAGCGGAACCGCCTCGACGCCGAGAAGGAGAGCTTCCTCCTCGGCAAGATCAAGAACGAAGAGGACGCCGCCAAGCTGAGGGGCGTGGCCAGCAAGGAGTACAGCGGCTGGATCGACCTCTCGTGCCTATCGCCGGAACAGGCGAAGGCGGTGAAGAACAAGGCGGGAGAGGACAACCTCATGAGCCAGTGGAACACCATCCCGCTGGACGAGACCAATGCAATCTGCGGCAAGTGCGTGATGTCCTGGGACAAGGGGCGTGGATGCCTCGGCAACTTCGGACCGGAGAACTCTCAGCTGCCGGAGATCGCCGCCAAGCACAACTGCGCCATCGTGGCGTCGGTACCGGAGCTGGCGAAGAGCGGGAAGAAGCTCACTCCCGAGGAAGCAAAGCAGCTGTCCACCGAATGCAAGGTCCTGAGGGAGAAGCTGCCCGAAGAAGGCAAATCCCCCGCCCGCCGGTACGGAGGAGTGGTGGACCGCCTGGAGATCGTAGCCGACCTCTGCGCATCCAAGGGCGTCAGGCTGTATTTCCTGTGAGGTATTCGCTTGCCATCCGAGAAGGCCTGTGAGATCATCAGGCATAATTTTTCGGCCCGGGCGTTCCGCTCCGGGTTCCTCAAGCTGGCGACCCTCCGGCTGGTGGCCGCCAAGCCGATGCACGGCTATGCCATCATGAAGGAGATCGAGCGGCTGACCTGCCAGGACTGGAAGCCTAGCCCTGGCAGCATCTATCCCACCCTGCAGGAGCTGCAGGACGCCGGGCTGGTGTTCCAGAATGTGGTTGGGCGCAAGCACGTGTACGAGATCACTCCGCTGGGCGACGACATCCTGACCGCAGCCATGGAGCATGCTCGAGAGGGCATGCAATCGCTGCAGAAGATCCTCGACTACCGGCCCGAGTGACCCCCCCCGGAGCACGCCGGGCATCTTTCATTCCGATCGATGTTCACGACGTCCCAGTATTGGGACTCCAGGTCACCGATCAGCAGTCTGGATGTCAGCGGCTGGCCGATACCGGTGATGAGCTTTATCGCCTCCCCGGCCTGGAGGCAGCCGAACGTTCCGGCCGTAGCACCCATGATGGGGATGGCCCTCGCGGCCGGCGGGGCGCGGGGGAACAGACATGCCAGGCATGGCGTCGTTCCGGGCACCACGACCGTCACCTGGCCATGCCAGCCCTCCACCGCCGCATGGACGACGGGCGTGGAGGTCGCCAGGGCATGATCGTTCACCACCATCCGCGCCGGGATGCTGTCCAGGCAGTCCATGATGAGGTCACATCCATCGAACACCTGGCCGATGTTGTCCTGCGTCACCATCACCGCGCGTGGCACCACCTCGATGTCAGGGTTGAACGCGCGGAGCTTCCTGGCCGCCGAATCGACCTTTCCCACAGCGCCGACGTCCTCGGCCCAATGAAGCACCTGGCGATTGAGATTGCTCTCCTCCGGCGTCTGGTGGTCCGCAAGGACCAGGCGGCCTACGCCGGCCGCCGCGAGGTACATCGCCGCCGGGCTTCCCAGGCCGCCCACGCCCATCACGCCTACGGCAGCTTCCGCCAGTCTGTGCTGGCCCTCCTCGCCCATGCCGTGGAGCAACATCTGGCGAGCATAGCGGTCGGCGGTCATGCCCCCGGAACTCCTTCGAAGTAAATCATCATTGCTGCGCGATGGAGGAAGGAAAATGATTATTAGCATGAGCATGGCTGAAGGGGGCGGTTCATTCACCATGAGCGAGAGGGTCATCAGTGTGAGAGGCCTCGTTAAGAGGTACGGGGACCTTGTTGCGGTCAACGGCGTCGATCTGGACGTGATGCAGGGAGAGGTCTTCTCCATCCTCGGTCCGAACGGCGCCGGGAAGACGACCATGGTGGAGATACTGGAATGCATCCGCAAGGCGACCGAGGGGGAGGTCTCGATCCTGGGCTATGATCTAAGGGCCGAAAGCAAGCAGATCAGGCGCGAGATCGGGGTGCTGCCCCAGGAGTTCAATGCCTTCGAGCTGCTCACCGCCCGGGAGAACATCGCTTTCTTCGCGGGCATGTTCGACCGCCGCGCCGACGTCGACGAACTCATATCGCTGGTCGACCTGGAGCACAAGAGGGACACCTATTTCAAGAACCTGTCCGGGGGGCTGAAGCAGCGCGTCGGAATCGCCACCGCCATGGTGAACGAGCCGAAGCTGGTGTTCCTGGACGAGCCTACCACGGGGCTGGATCCCAAGGCGAGGAGGGAGGTGTGGGACGTGATCAAGGGCCTGCGGGCCGAGGGCCGGACCATCATCCTGACCACTCACTACATGGAAGAGGCCGAGGTGCTGTCCGATCGCCTGGCCATCATGAACGGCGGGAAGTTCATCGCTCTGGGAACGCCGAACGAGGTCATCGAGAAGCATGGGGGCGGCAGGACCTGCGTCATCCGCGGGGGAGGCGAGAACGCCATGGGGTCCCTGAAGGATATGTCCCCGCGGCTGAACGATGGCGACGTGGCGGTCCCCATCGCCGACAAGGGCGACCTGGTCAGGATCGTCTCGGCGCTGGAGCGCGACTCTGTTCCCTACGAGGAGGTCATCCTGAAGCGGCCGTCCCTGGAGGATGTGTTCCTCAAGCTGACGGGGCGCTCCATGGAGGGAGGTGAGATCGTTGACTGATCGCGTGGCCGTGGTGTTCAAGGGGCTGGCTAAGCAGTTCTTCCGCAGCCCCGGATCGGTGTTCTGGACCATCGCGTTCCCGGTCATGCTGATCCTGATCTTCGGCGCCATATTCGCCGGCACCGGCGTATCGTCGTACGATCTGTACGTGCAGGACCAGGACGACAGCCCGATCTCGCATATGTATATCGACGGGCTCGAGGCCACCGGCGTGCTGAACGTTCATATGGTCCCTGCGGGCGATGACGCCGATTCGTTCATCGAGCGGAACTCGGTGGTCAACATGCTGATCATACCGGACGGGTTCGGGAATGCGCTGGCATCGCGGCAGCCGGTCGAACTGACGCTCCGGCAGGACAGCACGTCCGGCTCGTCCATGGCCGTGCTGACCGCCGTGAACGCGGTGACGCAGCAGGCCAACATCAACGCCTCCGGAGGTCAGGATTTCATCACCGTGCAGCGTGGGAGCATCATCAGCGAGGACTTCTCCTACATCGACTTCTTCCTGCCGGGCACCATCGGGCTGATGGTCATGATGATCGCGGTGCAGTCCATCGTCGGTTACCAGACCAGGTTCCGCAACAACGGCATCTTCAGGAAGCTCGCCACCACCCCCATGAACAACGCGGAGTGGCTGGCCGGCATGATGCTGTGGATGCTGGTCATGGTAGGCATATCGGTAGTGGCGATCATGGTGACCGGCATGCTGGCATACAACGTCCAGATGTCCATCGATCTCATGTCCATCGCCATGATCATCGTGGCGACCGGCCTGTTCACCGCCATCGGGATGATCATCTCGCAGTTCGTCAAGGACGAGGAGGTGGCCGGCACTGCCGCCGGCGCCATCACCTTCCCCATGATGTTCCTGTCCGGGTCGTTCTTCCCGCTGGAGAGCATGCCCGAATACCTGCAGTCGGTCGCCCAGGTGCTTCCGCTGACGTATGTGAACAACGGCCTGAGGGACGCCATGGTGTACGGCAACGACGCAGGAGCCATGAGCAACCTGCTGATCGTCGCCGCAATGACCGTGGTCGCGATCGTCATCACCGTGGCGATATCCGGCTGGAAGAAGGAGTGAAAAAGGTTTCGGGCCTACTTCCTCAGCGCCGCGGCGATGTCGTCGCAGAGGTCGTCGGGATAGTCGTGGTCCATCCCCTCGATGACGCGCATCTCGTGCTCCACGCCGAGGTCGCGAAGGAGCGAATCCAGCTTCATCGCCCCTTCCAGGCAGTCCTCGTCGCGGTCGCCGATGACGATGCGGACCTTCATTCCGTTCAGCATGCCGAGGCGGGGGGCCCATTCGTCCAGCATCGGCAGCCACGGCCCCACCAGGAGAAGGGAGTCCGCCTCCACCTTCCCGTCCAGCACGGCGCGCATGATGACGTTGCAGCCGGCGGAGAAGCCAGCCAGGACGGTCCGTGCGGTCGGGACGGAGAAGCGGTCCGACAGGGACAAGAGATGTTGCTCCAGTTCGGCCGCGCCCTTCTCGGTGTCGTTCCATGTGTACGCGCCGGAGAAGCTCTCCACCGATGATTGGGCCAGTGCCACCACGCCTCCGAACGAGGCGGCGCATCGCCAGTACGGTTCGTTGATGTCGTTGCTGTCCTGGTTCCCGTGCAGCGCCACTATGAGGGAGTCTCCTCCTTCGGACAGCAGCCTCAGCTCTGGCCTGGCGTTGAGCTTCGCTTCCTTCTCGCGCCCCTCGCAGATCTCGACGAACTGTTCGAACATGCCGAACCGGCGGAGCGGTTCAAGGTCATCGTCCGTGCGCAGGTAGTCGACCGAGTACCACAGTCCTTTCTTCTCTATGGCCTCCTGCATGAGGCCCAGCGCCAGGTTGTTCCTCCCCGCCCGGGCGGCCAGGGAGAACAGGAAACTGTAGATCTGCGCGAGGTTGCCGTCGACCAGGTGGCCGTACTGGTTGATGAGCTCGATGGCGTCCTGGTACCGCTCCTCCTTGTACAGGGCGAGGGCCTGGTTCAGCAACCTGATGTATGTCATTTTCGTCTGGGGTTCTTCCATTCTATCACTTCCACCGTATCAGGATCTCCTCCCTCTGGAATGTCCTCACGGTGAGGTACGCTATCCCGATGTCGACCAGGGCGATGACGCCGGCCATGAGCAGCATGGTCAGCGGACCGAGGACGAACCATCCGGAGAGGGAGATGATGAACACCGCCACCACCGGCAGTACCACCAGAGAGCCTAGCTGCTGGGACGCCCGGACGTCGGTGACGCGGGATGACACTATCACGTTCAGGGCGATGGCCATGATGCAGAACAGCGGGGCCAGGAGGAACACTCCGATCAGCCAGGTCAGGTCGGGCAGCGGCGCATATCCCAGAATGGGCGCGGCCAGGAAGTTCACCAGCAGGACGAAGGGAATGAACGACAGCCAGGTGACCAGCATGGTCGGGAGGAAGATGGAGAGGCTCTTCCCGGCCAGCAGCTCTGCGTCCGTGGTCGGGGTGGCCAGCAGGGGTTCCAGGCTCCTGTTGAGCTTCTCGCCCACGAAGGAGTAGGATGCGATGACCGTCGGTATGATGGCCGGGATGAGGATGAAGAACAGCAGTAGGAACCCGATGAACTGGAACAGGAACGATTCCTGTTCGGTGTCCTCCCCCATGTTGCGCAGGTCCGACGCCACCGCGTTGTTGAACGTCACGTTGAGAACGTTGGAGCGCATGACCGCCCCGTCGAACACCGTGCTGTTGGCCAGCTGCGACGAACGCACCAGACTGGTCCGTAGCTCGCATCCTTCGAAGTAGCAGCTCTCCGCTATCACGTCCTCGAGCATGCAGTCCACGAAGGTGATGTTTTGATAAGTCCCTCCCTGGATCGTCTCATTTTCCAGCGTCTGGTTGCTCACGATGCCGAGATCGTATGGCTCGCTCGGCGCGGAGAACATGGTGACCGGGGTCAGATATATGGTCGGCAGGACCAGGGCCATCAGTAGCGGCATGAGCACCAGGGTGTACATGATGTACTTGTTGGTGCGGAACTCCGCCATGTCCTTCTTGGCGACTATCCAGATGCGGTCCAGTCTCATCTCTTTCCCCCCAGCAGCTTGAGGTATACATCCTCGAGGCCGCGCTTCAGCTCTCCCATGGACAGCACCTCGCCGCCCATGCTGACGAGCGCCTTCATGATAAGGGGGTTGGCGTCGTCCGGCGAGGCGGCGTCGACCAGCAGCGACGTTCCTTCCTGCCGCACCGCGGTGACGCCTGGAAGCGAGCCGACCGCTTCCGTCATTCCCGGACCGACGCGCCGCATCCGGACCACCGTCGTGTGGCCCCAGAACATCCCTGCCAGCTCATCCGGCGATCCGATGGCCAGCAGGCTTGTCCTCATGACGCCCACACGGTCGCACAGGCGGGCGGCGTCGTCAAGGTTGTGAGTGTTGAGAAATATGGTCCTGCCCTCCTTCTTGAGGTCCAGGAGATAATTGCGAACGGTGAGCGATGCTTCGGGATCCAGGCCCGAGGTCGGCTCATCCAGGAATAGGTAGTCGGGCTCGTGGACCAGGGCCCTGGCGATGGCGATCTTCTGCTTCATTCCCTTGGAGAACTTTCCAACCGCATCGTCCCGCCGCTCCCACATGCCCAGGGTGCGGAGCAGCGACTCGATGCGCTCCGCCCTGATTCCCTTGGGCACGTCGTACAACTGGGCGTAGAAGTCCAGATTACGGTACGCGGAGAGGGATTCGTATAGTCCGGGCACTTCGGGCAAGAGGCCGATCTTGCCGCGGATCTGCAGCGCCTCTTCCGGCCTGTTGACGTCCAATCCATGAACATATGCTGTCCCGGCGGTGGGCGCGATGAGGCAGCACAGCATCCTCACCGTGGTGGTCTTCCCGGCTCCGTTCGGTCCGATGAATCCGAAGACCTCTCCGTCGCGGATCTTAAGGTCCAAGGCGTCCACGGCGGTGTTGTCGCCGAACGTCCTGGTCAGTCCGTGTGTCTCGATCATCCATTACACCTGGGCTACGGTACAACTGGTGATGGGGTCTTAATATTGAGCCTCGTCGGCGGCAGATGCTCAGGTCCGCGAGGTCGCCGACGCCGAGACCATCTCCTGCCTGAGCTCTTCGATCGTTATGCCCAGCATGATCATGTCGCCCATGGCCTTGATGTCCGACGTGCGGACCGGCGCCAGGGGGGCGTTGAGAAATCCCTGCTGCATGTTCAGCGACGCCACCGCCTCGCGGTCCAGCTTGACCTGCAGGAACTGTATGGGCCATCCGCCCTCCGGCTCGAAGGAGATGTTATCTACGGTGCCCAGGCTGCGGGCGTTGCGACAGATGACCCTCATGCCCATCAGCCCTCCGGCCGATGTCAGGGACCCGTCATCCTCCTGCATCACTTCACCGACGGCCGAGACCGGCCTTCGCAGGATGACGGTATCGGAGACCGATTCGATCGATTCGGTCGAGAGCAGCACTTTCTCGACCGCGAACATGTGGCGCCTCATCCCAAGCGTTTCCTCGAGTCCTCGGCGCAGACCGACCCGCAGGGCGTCGATCCGCCACCGCTCCACGTCGATGCCCACGCCGTCAACCGTCCCCACCACCCTGGCGTCCGAGCTGACGACCTCCAGCCCTATTATGTCCTCCAGCCCCAGCATCATTGATTGAACGCAGCTGCGCCCTTATGAGGTTTTGGAGCGAGCAGGTCGCGGCGGATGAAGTCGAGCGTTCTCTCGAGATCCCCGCGGTGAAACACCTCTGGATTGATGATGATGTTGCCATCTCCGGACAGCAGCCCCCGCACCGCGTCCCAATCCACCATGCCGCTGGTGGAGGGGGTGCGGTGGCGCTCGTGGACATGCATGCCGATCAGCCGGCGGAGTGGCACCATGCCGACCTCCCGCGCCGCCCGACGGCAGCCGGCCTTCCAGAGGTTCGGCACGTCCAGCATGATGTCCAGCCCCTGCCCTGTCGATCCATCAGGTCTGCCGCCTTGATGGCGTCGCCCACCGACGCCACCGCCTGACCGGGCTTGTTCTCCACCGCCATGGTGACCTCGGCATGCAGCTCGCAGCGAAGTAGATCCCGGACGCGGGCCATGGCTTCGACCATGCATTCGATGGCAACATTCATCCCGGCATGGAGCTCCACCGCCTCTGGCGGCGTACCTAACCGCCCAGCCATCGCGGAAAGGAAGTGAGCATAGTCTTCGATCCAGGAGTCATCATCCCACTTCAGCTCCGGCATGATCATGGCGCCATCGCGGCGCGGGATGCCCGGATCGGTATGCATGACGTAACGGGCATCGCCCCGACCATGATGGTAGAGGAGGTCGACAGAGCGCTCCGAGGGCATGGCACCGATCGGCTGGCCTGTCAGCGTCGCCTCCCGTCGGCTCTTGATGAGGTCATCAGGCATCTCTACGAGGTCAAGGCCGTACTGCCCAGCCATGGATGATCGCTCCGCCAGATCGCCGCGCTGCGGGAGGGAGGCGAGGTTGGGCAGCACCAGGCGGACGCACCTCATTGCCGTATTACGGTCCGGGACTGCTCCCGCATGAACTGCGGCAGATAGTGATGGGACCCGGTCCCCATGCCAGTGGAGCCTGAGGACTTCCATCCGGCGAAGGATTGTGAACCCACCATCGCCCCGGTGGAGGCGCCCCGGCGTCGGTTCGCATAGACCACCCCGGACTCGATGGTCTCAAGGAAGTATCTCACCTCAGTCTCGTTGCTCGAGAATATCCCGGCGGTGAGGCCGTACTCGGACGCGTTGGCTCTGACCACGGCGTCCTGCAGTGTCCGGTAGCTTTGCACGCACAGGATGGGGACGAACAGCTCGCGGCGCATCAGATAGTGCTCTTCCGGCAGCGACTCCACGATGGCAGGGTGGGCGAAGAGGCCTCTCGGTCCCGATGTGTGGGCCGGCTCTCCGACCAGGGACAGCTTCCCGTCGCGGTGGGCCATCTCGGTCCATCGGAGATAGTTGTCCATCGCCTGTTCGGTTATCAGCGGCCCGATGTCAGTACCGCGGTCGAAGGGGTCGCCGACTGTCATGCGCGACGCCCTCTCGATGAGCATCGCCATGAACGTTCCGTACACCAACTCATGAACGTACAGGCGGGAGCAGGCCGAGCACTTCTGTCCGGAGAACAGGAACGCCGACGCCGCCACGCCGTCGGCCGCGGCCTCCAGGTCGGCCTCCCCACTCACGATGACGGGGTTCTTGGAGCCCATCTCGGCGATGATGCGGCGGCCGCTCTCGGCGGACGAGCGCATGAGCCGCCTTCCCACCTCAAGGGAGCCGGTGAAGGCGATCCCGTCGACGGCATCGCTGTTTACCAACGCATCTCCTGCTTCACCGCCGCTGCCGGCCACCACGTTCAGGACGCCGGGCGGCAGTCCCGCCCGGTCCATGATCTCATAGAACAAGTGAACTGGCAGAGGGGCATCGGACGACGGCTTCATCACTACCGTGTTTCCAGTGATCAACGCGCCAGCGGCCATCCCTGCGCTGATCGCCAGGGGAAAGTTGAAAGGGCATATGACCGCCCATGTACCATAGGGGCGCAGTCGAAGCGACACCTCTTCCTCCGGATACGCCGCCCCGGGCGTTCGCTCGAAGCCGTCGGTCCTCCTCATCTCCTCGCCATAGTAGTCGAGGAAGTCAATCGCCTCGTCGACGTCGGCCACCGCCTCGTGCCTGGTCTTGCCATTATCGAGCGTGATGGCGGCGGCCAGGGCGAACTTGTCTCGCCGCATCAGCTCCGCCGCCCTCTCGAATATCCTGACGCGGTCGCCCCAGTCCATGCGGGACCACTCCAGGAACGTGTTCCTCGACGAGCGTATGGCGCGTGATACCTCCTCGGCGGACGACCGCTGGAACCGGCCCACCACGAGGTCCCGGTCAGAGGGGCTGACATCTTCAAAGGTCCTCTGCGCCAGGCTGGGCGCGCCGTCGATGTGGTTCGGATAGATCATCGGACCGCCCCGGACCATGGCAAGGAGGTCGTCCGCCGCCTTCTCGTACGATGAGTGATAGTCGGCCTCGAGGCCAGAAGCCTTCATCCCCTCCCAGGTCAGCTCGCTCCTGAAGGTCATCGATGGACCATGACCTCAAGGCATTGATATGGTTTTTTATCGGCCCCGTTCCGCCCTTCTTACCTGGCCAGGGGACGCTGCTCCCGCTCTATCGCCAGCAGGTACAGCGAACTGAGGACTATGATGAACCCTCCGGTGAGGGCCATGGCCTCGGCCAGCAGCTGCGGCGTGAACAGCATCCCAGTGGATGCGATGACACCGACCGCGGCGAACAACACCGCCACGGCCAGGAGGAGGATGACGACGTATGCGTGGCCGTCGGTGGCCAGGCCGTACAACATGAACACGTTGGCCAGACCGAACAGGGTCATGGCAATGGCCAGCACCTGCAGGACCGGGGCGATGAACGGCAGGTACGGGTTGTTGGGCACCAGGATGTTCAATATCTGATCAGGGAAGATGATGAACGCCAGGGCTGCGAGCCCGGCCAGCAACACGGTGGTGCGTATCGACGCCTTCAGCATGTTCCAGGTGCTCCGGCGCTGAGCGTACAGCTTGGCGATCTTGGGGAACATGACCGCCGCGACGGCGCTGGGCAGGAACAATATGATGCTGGCCAGTTTCGTCGCCGCGGTATAGATGTTGGCCGCGTCCTTCTCCATGAGCAGCGCGGCCAGGATGACGTCCACGTTCGTCAGGACCGTGAACCCCAGCGCCGCTACGGTGGTGGGAATGGTAAAGCGCCATATCTCGCCGGCCTCCGCTCTCTCGCCCTTGAGCCTGAGATGCCTCCTCATGGCGACCAAGGAGAAGACCACGCCAAACGCGATGCCCACGACAGCCCCGCCGACCGCCCCCGCCACGCCGAGGCCCAGGACCACCAGGGCGACTCCCAACGCCAGCTTGATCACGTAGTTGCCGCCGTAGCTGATCCCATAGGCGGTAAAGCGCTGCAGGCCCTGAAGCGGGCCAGAGCCGATCGGAAGCGCCAGCGACAGCAAAACGCCCACGCCGGTCAGGGCGATGGCGGCCGTCGAGGTGAGGTTCAGGGAGCCTCGCACCGCCGGAAGGTTGAGTACTGCCACGATGCCTACCGCGGCCACGGCGCCCAAGCCCAGGGCCAGGAGCAGGGTGCGGCGCATGAGCCAGGCGATGCATCCATCGCGGCCTTGGGCGTTGTACTTCGCCGTGTACCGGATCAGAACGTTATTGATGGCAGTGGACGGGACCGCGAAGATGATCAGGATCGCCAGAAGGGTATTGATCTCCGAGAGCTCGGTGGCCGCCAGGTTCTGCATCATCACCTGGTAGAAGAAGTTGCACGCCCCCCCGCCGATCGTGGCGATGAGCATTATCAGGACAGGGCCGCCCATTCCTTCCGTCGACGTCAATCTCCCCAGCCGAGCGAGCATGGAACGCCCATCCATTAAGGCTCCTGGCTTTATAATTTCTCTCGGCGGCCGCTTAGGAAAATCTTTATGGCCGCCGGACGATGGCCTCGGCGCAGGGATGATCGAGTGAGGGTATCCATCGTGGGGACCGGCTACGTCGGCCTGGTGACCGGGCTGTGCCTTGCCGAGCTTGGCAACGAAGTTGTTTGCATCGATGTAGTTCCGGCCAAGGTGCAGAGCATCATGGAGGGCCGGGCGCCCATCTATGAGCCGGGGATCGATGAGCTTCTCGAGCGTCACCTGCGCTCCGGCCGCTTCCGCGCCACCATGGACATGAGTGTGGTCACATCGACCGACATTACGTTCATAGCCGTCGGGACGCCATCGCGGGACGACGGCTCCCTCGACCTTGCCTACGTGCGGACGGCGGCTGAGAATGTCGGCAAGGCCCTGGCCTCCAAGGACGGCTATCACGTCGTGGTGGTGAAGTCAACGGTGACGCCGACCACCACCGATAGGCTGGTCGGTCCGGTGCTGGAAACGGCCTCCGGAAAGGAGATCGGCGCGGGGCTGGGCATAGCGTCCAATCCCGAGTTCCTCAAGGAGGGGATGGCAGTCGATGATTTCATGCACCCCGACCGGGTGGTCATCGGCGCTTCCGACGAGAGAGCTGCCGCCGTCGTACGGTCGCTGTACTCATCGTTCGACTGTCCCGTGCTTCAAGTGCCGACCGCAACTGCCGAGATGATCAAGGTGGCGTCCAATTCCTTCCTCGCGACGAAGATCTCGTTCGTCAACGAGGTGGGGAACATATGCAAGGACATGGGCATCGACATGCGGCAGGTGGCCGAGGGGATGGGGCTGGACGCCCGCATAGGAAAGCAGTTCCTCCGCGCCGGCTGCGGCTTCGGCGGTTCCTGCTTCCCCAAGGACGTGGCCGGACTGGCGGCCGAGGCGGAGCGGCGCGGGCTCAGGCCAATGGTCATGCGCGCCGCGCTGGAGGTGAACGCTGAACAGCCGTTGCGTCTGCTGGAGCTGCTGGACCGACGTACCGACGTTCGGGGCCGCACCGTGGCCGTTCTCGGACTGGCGTTCAAGCCGTACACCGACGATGTCAGGGAGGCGAGTTCCCACACTGTCGTCGCCGGCCTGTTGGGGAGGGGCGCCTCGGTGCGTGCCTACGACCCGAAGGCGATGGATAACTTCCGCCGGACGCATCCAGAGGCGACGTACTGCGATTCGGCCGTGGAATGCCTCGAAGGCGCGGACGTTGCGGTCATCGTGACCGAGTGGCCGGAGTTCGCTCCAGCGGAGCTGTACGGCGACATGCTGGTCATCGACGGCCGCGGCGTCACCAAGACGGCCAATTACGAGGGGATATGCTGGTGAGCACATGAAGGCGGTAATTCCGGCGGCGGGGCTGGGAGTGCGGTTTCTCCCACTGACCAAGGATCAGCCGAAGGAGATGCTTCCAGTGGTGCACAAGCCCACCATACAGTATGTGGTCGAAGAGGCGGTGGCCGCGGGCATCGACGACATCCTGATCATCACCGGACGCGGCAAGCGGTCCATCGAGGACCATTTCGACCGGTCCATCGAGCTTGAGTGCGCCCTCGACCAGAACGGCCGCCGGAAGGAGCTGGCGGAGGTCATGCGCATCGCCAATATGGCCACCATACACTATGTGAGGCAGAAGGTGCAGCGCGGGCTGGGAGACGCCGTACTGCTGGCGCGCCAGCATATCGGCGATGAGCCGTTCGCGGTCATGCTCGGCGACACCATCAACCTGTCCGCCGTCCCGGTGGTGAGGCAGCTCATGGACGTCCAGAAGGAAATGGGAGGATCGGTCATTGCCGTGGAGCCCGTTCCGAGGGACAAGGTCCGCGACTACGGCATGATAAAGGGCGCCAGGATCTCGGACCGGCTGTATGAGATCGAGGACCTGGTGGAGAAGCCGTCCCCTGAGGACGCGCCGTCGGACCTCGGCATCACCGGAACGTATGTCCTGTCGCCGCGCATCTTCGACTGCCTTGAGCGCACGCCGCCCGGCCGGGGCGGCGAGGTGCAGCTGACCGACGCGCTCCGCCTGTTGAGCAAGGAGGAGAGGGTGTACGGGCTGCAGTTCGAAGGAAGGCGGTACGATATCGGCGACAAGCTCGGGTGGCTGAAGACCACCATGGAGCTTGGCCTCGACGACCCGGAGCTCGGACCGCCGTTGAGGGAGCACCTGCGGGCGCTCATCTCGCAGAAGACGTAGAGACCTCGCAGATGCCGTAGTCCTCCTCCAGACGTTCCAGGTATGGAGGTATGACGACGGCGACCAGCGCCCCTCCCAGGATGTCCACGGACAGGTCGACAGCCGTATCGTTGAGAGAGTACTGCGTCATCTGGCCGAGAAAGACGTCGGCAGAGAACTCTGCCACCTCCCAGACCATGCCTAGGACTATGACCAGACCGAGCGACACCAGGGGGACGTACTTGACCGGCAGCGCCCTTGGCGTGGCATTCCTTCCGCGGACCGTGATGACAAGGTTCGCGGCGACCGCTATGACCGACGTCGCCATCATGTGCGTGAGGATGTCCCACCACCACACCAGGTCGTACGCCCCGACGAGTATGCCCAGGGTGTGCAGGACCGTCACGACCGCCGTCTGCGCGGCCAATATCCAGGGGAGCGGCATGCACAGCCTCAGCCGGGCCTGGCGGGGCAGCGCCACCATGGCCATGCTCAGGATCGAGGTGAGAGCGGGGTAGAGCTCCCAGACCAGGAACGAAGCGATCATTACGATGAGCAGCGCCGCCAGGCCGAGCCGGGTGCTGATCAGCTCTTTCTCCTCATCGGTCATCATGCTCTCGCCCCCATGCGAAGGCCTGCGTAGAACACCAGGTACATTATGAAGGCGCCTATCAGCCCGGCCGTGATGTGCAGCATGAACGCTTCGTTCGTCGGTATGAACGAAGTGCCGGCGATCCGGTCGAGGTAGTAGAACGCAAGAGCGCTCACTCCGATGAAGGCGGTGGACAGCAGTGCGGAGAGCGCGGGAAGCAGATCGTGCGCCCCGATGTTGCGAAAGCTCAGCGTCAGGTAAGCAAGAAGGAACGTTACCGCGGGCAGCAGGACGAACTGCACGTCCGGGGCCGCGGAGACATCGATGATGGCGACTAGGTGAGGCGCCAGCAGCATCAGGCCAGCGGCCGCGGCGGGCACGGGAGCGGATGCCAGGCATCGAGGTGTCGTGACGGCGAGCGCCAGCGCCCACAGCCCCGCCGCGGGCCAGTAGATGTTGCCGCCCTCGTACTGAATGAACGAAGCGAGCGACGAGATGAGGAACAGCAGCGGAATGACGACGTTCAGGATCACCTTTCGCACGGGACCACCAGCAGAGGGAAAGGCGACCTCCTTATTACGTCTTCGGAATTGCCGCCCAGGACGACATCCCGGAGCACGGACCGGCGATGCGTTCCGAGGACGATGATGGATGCGCCGACCTCCTGCGCCGCCTCCAGGATGTTGTACGATACCGTTCCGAAATGTACGTGGGTGGTGACATCGCACCCCTTTCCCGCCAGCCGCTCCTTTATTCGGTCGAGCAGGTCGGCTGCCTCCTCGAAGCGGGCCTGGTCGTCGATCGAGTGGTCCGACGACGGCACCACGTGGAACAGCAGCGCCTCGCTCAGCCCGTGGCGGATCAGGGACGGAACGACCTCGTCGGCCACAATCGGGCACGATGTCAGGTCCAGGGGGACCAGGGCACGTTCGAGCAGGGAGCTTCCGGCATCGGCCGACGCCTTGTGCAACAGCACCGGCCTGGCAGCTGAGCGCAGCACCCCGAGGCAGGTGGAACCGACGAACAGCTCCTTCACCCGGCCCTTGCCGCTCGAGGTCATGGCGATCAGGTCGGCCTCCTCGCGTTCGGCCACCTTCAGTATCTCGTCGACGGGATCTCCGGATGCGATGACCTCTCGTGGGGACATGCTCGCATCCTCCAGTCCTCGGCCGATCCGGTCCAGCGTCGATCGTTGCTCCGCCGACACATCCTGGCCGGGAACGGTGACGAACAATAGGATCGCTTCCTCGGCTCCCAGGCGGCGCAGCTCCGGCAGATGGTCGAACATGTGCAGGGACCGTTCTGAGAGGTCGAGCGGGAACAGAATTCGATTGAACATCGTATGATATCAAGATGACCTTCGTTTCTACAATAGACTATCGGAACATGGGCGTCTGGACATGGGCCAGGAAAGAGGCGGAGGAGCATACCGCTGCTGCAGGGCGGCGCTCAGCCTTTTCACATCCGCCGGACTTATAAGCGCCGACGGCCTCACCGGTGGAGCGCGGGAAACGATGCATGGGCCGCCTTCGAACGGGGCGGGACGGCCATGCCGCAGAGCACCTTCACCGCGCCATTAGGGGGAAGGCCGATGTTGGGAGTGCCGAGCGAGTCGGAGAGGAACGAGCGTTCAGCGGTGCTCCTGTCGCTGATGGCCAGCCTCCTGTTCGGCTCCCAGTACGTCGTCATCAAACTTGGCATAGGGGGCCTCAACCCGCTGTTCTTCGGCGCCCTGACCACCGCCATCGGAGGGCTGGTGGCCCTCGCCTATGTGCTGTGGAAGCGGTGCTTCTCCCTTCGGATCTTCCTGCGATGGGAGGTCTGGGCGGCGGCCGTCACCACCTCGGCGATGATCGCCTTCCAGTACATCGGGATCACCATGACCACGGCCTCAGTGGGAGGGCTCATAGTAGGCAGCAACATCATCTTCGTGGCGCCGATCTCCGCCATCGTCGCCAAGGAGCGGCTGGGATGGAACCGGGCGGTCGGGGTCGCCATAGGCCTTGTCGGCATATTCACCATATCGACCGGATGGGACATCTCGTCCCTCACCTCGGGAGAGATGGTCGGCAACGTCCTGCTCCTCGGAGCATCGCTGTGCATCGCGCTGTCGTATCCGATAAACAGGTTCGCCACGAGGAGGATGGGCTTCGAGGAATGGGTCACGGGCTTCCATCTGCTCGCTCCGCTGATCATGCTGCCCCTGGCGATGGCGGACGGCATCGGGACCGGCAGCTGGGAATCGATACCGGCGGTGCTGTTCGTCGGGGCGCTATGCACCTCGGTCCCGACGCTGCTGTGGGCCAAGGGGCTTAAGTCGCTGACGTTCGTGACCTCGGCCACCATCCTCCTGTCCGAATCGGTGTTCGCCGTGGTCCTGGGAGTAGCGATACTGGGAGAGCCGCTCACGCCGCTCACGGTGGCAGGAGCGGCCATGGTGTTCGCGGCAATATTCCTGGCATCATATAAGAAAAAGAATGGGAAAGGAAATGAGCATTGAGAAAGAGGGTCCACGGGACCTTACTTCTTCTTCTTTTCTTCGTCCTTCTTGCCCTTCTTGTCGGCACCGCACTTGCAACAGCCCATGTAAGGACCTCCAAGCACGATAACTCGGACCAGCTTATGAGGATTTGCCCCGAACGCGCAAGACATATAACATGATAATCTAATTATCAATAATTACATTTTAACTTCAAAATGGCAGTGACTGATACATCTGGCACCTCTTGAAAACTAATATTCAATAATGATAATCAATCGAGATACATTATATAACGCTCATTCAGGTTCCTCGCGCCAAGGGTAGATACGATGCATGCTCTGGAAACCTCACGGCTGCTAACGGAAGAATACTCTGCCAAGATCTTGCTGGCCACCATGGGTAAGGCCAAGAGCGCGTTCGATCTGTCCGAGAAGCTCGGCATACCGATCGCGGCCTGCTACCGAAAGATCAACCTGTTGGTGGGCGCCGGGCTGCTGTATTGCGACGAGAGGAAGCTTACCAGGGCGGGGAAGAGGATCAACCTGTACAAGGCCAGGGTCAAGAATGCCCAGATCACGTTCGAGAGGAACAATATCAAGGCCACCATCGACATGATCGACGGCACCACCGAGGACTACAACTATAACATCGATATGAACGCCTTCATGGCCGACGACGCGGCCGATCATTGATCAGTCGAAGAACCCTCGAAGCCCTTCCTCCAGACCGACCCGGGTCTCGAAGTCGAGGAGGCGCCTGGCCCGCGAGACCTCCGCCACCGAGTCCCTGATGTCCGAGGTGCGCGGAGGTGCGTGCTCCACGGTCACTTTTCCGGGAAAGATCGTCGAGAACGTCTCGGCCAGCTCCTTTATGCTGGTCCCCCTGCCTGAGCCGCAGTTGAACGTCTGGTCCGATACCTCGGACGTGACGGCCATGGATACCATCCTGGCCACGTCACGGGCGTGAAGGAAATCACGGGTCTGCAGGCCGTCGCCCTCTATGCGCAGCGGTCTTCCGTCCCGGACCGCCTGGGCGAACTTGGTTATGACGCCCGAATACGGCGAGAGGGGGTCGGCCCGGGGGGAGTAGAAGTTGAACGGCCTGATGACGATCCACTTCAGCCCGAAGGTGCTGCCGAACGCCCTGACGTAATGCTCCCCGCACAGTTTGCTGGCGCCGTAGAACGATTTCGGCATCAGGGGGTGGTCCTCGTCCACCGGGACGCGCTGCGGGTCGCCGTACGCGGCGGCGCTGGAGATATATACGAACTTCTTCACCCCGGCAGCCGCGGCCGCCCGCAGGACGGCGATGGTGCCCATCACATTAGTGTCGGCGTCGCCGGACGGGTCCTCGGTGGAACGCTGCACCGATACTTGGGCGGCCGTGTGGACGATGGCATCACATCCCTGCCCGGCCGCGGTCATGGCGTCCAGGTCCCTTATGTCGGCCTTAGCCACGCGGCCCATCGCCGGCCGGTGCACAGGCGCTCGGATGTCCACGCCCGTCACATCGTGCTCCGAGCTCATCTCCTCGAAAAGGTAGGATGCCAGCTGTCCAGAGCCGCCGGTGATGAGGACCTTCATGGGTGGCTGGTACGAAAACGGACCGATAAATACATTGCTGGACCTGACGGCCCGGGGCAAGCCCTGAAGGACCCCTGGGCCGAGGCGCTTAATGGTCGACAGCTCCACAAGCGCCAAATCCCGTCCGCTTGACGGCAAGTGGCGGGGCCTCGACCGACCTTCAAAAAGCTGGTCACCGAGGATTTTATACAACCCTGCCGTTGATGGGGACATGGACAGGGTGCTGGTCACCGGGGGCGCAGGGTTCATCGGCTCCAATTTGTGCGAGAGGCTCATCTCCGAGGGCCATACGGTCTATTGCTGGGACAACATGGAGACCGGCTCCGTGCGCAACCTCTCCGCGATCATCTCCTCGCCGCGGTTCGAACTCGTCCGGCACGACATCATCGCTCCGAAGGATGTCGCGGTGGACCGCATCTACAACCTCGCATGCCCGGCGTCCCCGGTCCAGTACCAGAAGGACCCCGTGCATACTATCATGACCTCCACGGTTGGAGTGATGAACATGCTCGACCTGGCGGAGCGCTACGGCGCCACGCTGCTGCAGGCGTCCACGTCGGAGATCTACGGCGATCCGCTGGTGCACCCCCAGAGGGAGGATTATTGGGGTCACGTCAATCCGATCGGCCCCCGCGCCTGCTACGACGAGTCGAAGCGGCTGGCGGAGACGCTTCTGGTGGCGCATGAGGGCCAACGCAACGCCAAGGTCCGAATCGCCCGCATCTTCAACACCTACGGGCCGCACATGCAGCCGGAGGACGGACGGGTGGTGTCGAACTTCATCGTTCGAGCGCTGCGGGGCGAGGACATCGCCATCTACGGCGACGGCAGCCAGACCCGCTCGTTCTGCTACGTCGACGACATGGTGGACGGCCTCGTCCGCCTGATGTGCTCGAACCTCCGCGGGCCTGTCAATCTAGGCAATCCCGTCGAGACCACCGTCAGGGAGCTTGCCGATATCATCAACGGAATGGCCGGTGGCCGCTCCCGCATCGCCCACCGGCCGCTGCCGCCCGATGACCCCTGCCGCCGCAATCCCGACATCACGCTGGCCAGGCAGCGCCTGGGGTGGGAGCCCAGGGTGCAGCTGGACGAGGGCCTCGGGAAAACTATGAAGTACTTCCGCGACGTGGTAGATGAGTAGATTAGGGCGCTGTGCCCAATCCATATAGAGACATGTTGATCCTGGAAGGGGGACTTACGGTCCTCGCCCTTATAGCGATGCTCGTCATCGGGCTGGTCCTGCTCGCGGTGTTAGTGAAGGTCCTACTCTTCCTGGTCATCCCGGGAATAATGGCCCTGGTAGTCTGGCTGATCACCAAGGACCCTTTCATGACGGGGGTGGCGTTCCTGGCGGTGGCGCTGCTGACGATCATATTCAAACGATGAAGGGCACGAACGACATTGGGTCAGCCGCCTACCCTTGAACAGGCGAGGTCCCTGGCGATACTCTTTATAAGGCTGGCTCCAATAGATTCGCTTCATCACGGGGGAAGTATGGGGCTAGTGCGGAACGTAGCAAGGAACAGTCTAGCCATGGGCACGGTGCAAATCGCCAGCCAGCTGTCCACCTTCGTGCTCTCTATCTTCCTTACCATGTACCTGCCGGAGCAGTACGGTACGTACACCTACGCGTTCTCGCTCTCCGCTCTCGTTTTCATACTGGCCGACTTCGGATTGGGCTTCCAGATGGTCGTGGAGGTCGCGCCCGACCATCGAAGGGCGTCGCAGCACCTCACCAATACCATCTTCCTGCGCGGGCTGCTGGGCGCCGCGGCGCTGGTGGTGACTTTCATCATCATCGCCGTGGACCAGCCGCCTCAGCAGGTGGCGTTCGCGATACTGATCATCGCCCTGTCCACGGCGTTCAACTGGATCACGATGACGTTCAACTCGATCCTGACCGCCTTCGAGAGCATGCACTACGTGATGTACACCAATCTGGTGGAGAGGGTGTTCACCGTCTCAGCGGCCATTGCCATGCTGGCCCTGGGATTCGGGCTGGAGGCGGTGGTGCTGGTCGTCCTGGCGGGCAGCGTGCTCAACGTGGCGCTCAGCTACCTGGTCACCAGGAGGTTCGTGTGCGTACCGGCCAGGAAGGTCGATGTCAAAGGTGCGTTCAGTCAGCTCAAGCGCGCCACTCCCTACGCGCTATCGGGCCTGATGCAGACCTCGCTGTATTCGCTGAACGCGGTCCTGTTGTGGCAGATCGTCCTGCGCATGGGCGGGACCACGCTGGACGCCAGCGTCACGACCGGTTACTACACGCTGGCTTTCAACATGGTGGTGGTGCTGGTCTCGGTGCCGACCATACTCATGACGGCCTTGCTGCCGGTCATCTCGCGGCTGTACCATTCGTCCACCGACCTCGCCAAGCTGACGCAGCAGAAGACCATGAAGTATATGTTCGCCCTCGGCCTGCCAATCGCCATCGGCGGCATGTTCCTGGCGCCGGACATCATCCTGCTGTTCTATCCGGACGAGTTCGCTCCGGCGGCGGACGTGTTCCGCGTTCTCATCCTTTCGGTGGCAGTGTCCTTCTTCGGAGTGGGCATCGGCAGCGTGCTCGCCTCCGCCTCGCTCATCAGGCTGAGCACCGTCGCTGCTGGAATAGGGGCGCTGGTGAACGTGGTGCTGTGCTTGGCCCTCATTCCGATGTTCCGGGAGATCGGCGCCGCCATGGCGTTCACCGCCGCATTCTTCACTGTTTCTGCAGTGGCGCTCTTTTTCATGAGCACCAGGGTGTTCAGGGTGAATCTGGCGGACATATTGTTGAAACCGATCGTGGCGGCGTCGGGCATGGCCGTGGTGCTTCTCGTCCTGCCGGAACTGAACCTGTTCCTGTCCATAGCGATCGGCGCCGGCGTCTATTTCTTCCTGCTGTTCGCCGTCCGGGCCATCGACAAGGAGGACCGGGAGATACTGGTGAGGATCCTGAACAAAGGAGCATGATGGATCATCATGTCAGCGGCCCATGATCGAGTTCATTGGCTAGCAGCTAGGCTCAGCCTCGATCGCCAAATGGCCTTCGGCCTCATCGCCCGCTACGTTCGGCTCGCTGACATGGAGCTTGCCGCCGACCCGCCTGGATTCGGCGGCGATGTTCCTTGAACCTTGACCGCGCGGAGCATCCTGTTCGGAAAAGGCCGAGATGCCATTGACGCCATGGCCTGCATTCGTCCCACCTTTGAACTGGGAGGTTCTGGAGATAATGTTATAATGGCCGGGCTGTGTCTTTTATCAAGAGGGATAATAATGCAAGAGACAAGCACTCAGAACCGCCCCTTGGAGTTGGGAGACCTCGAGGACAGGGACATAATCACCACCGACGGCCGTGTAATCGGCAAGCTGACAGGAGCATGGATCGACACGAGCTCCTGGACCGTGTCCAGCCTGGTGGTCGAGCTGAACAAGGACGTGGTGGACGAACTGAACGTGAAGAAGCCGATCCTCAAGCATGCTCGCATCAACCTGCCCACCACCTATGTGAAGAGGGTGGCCGACGTGGTGCAGCTCAACGTGGACATTAGCGGCCTGTCTGCATCGGTCAGCACTGGCACCAGCCAGTGATCAAACGTCTTCCCGTTCTTTTTCATCCAACGGCGACGCGGTCCCGTTCCGCTACTGGCTCATGCTTCGGGGCGCCTCGCTCTTTGAACGGCCCGGTGCGGTCACTGGTTCCGGACAATATAAAAGGAAAAAGAAATGGTTTGCGGCCTGCCCCCGCGTTCACATACCCAGAGCCTGGCGCTTCATCTCGATGTGATCGTAGAGGATGGCACAGGCCTTCGAGGTATCCGATTCCACCCAGAACTTGGCGTTCATCAGGTGCTCGATGTCGTCGGTGAGCATCTTCGTGACGTAGGGGCTGCCGCCCACGCGGGGCATGACGCCCAGCACGGTGCTGACGCCGCTGCCCACGAAGTACTCGGCAATGGAGACCGCCTTAGGAGAGTACCATTCCGGCGCGGCCCCTGCCACCGGCAGCTGGTCGATGCGCACCCCCGCCAGGTTGGCCAGCTCGGCCACCAGGTTCAGTATCCTGGTGTTGTCAACACAGGAGCCCATGTGCAGCACCGGGGGAATGCCCAGTGAGCCGCACACCTCTTTCAGCCCCTTTCCCGCCATCTCGATGGCCGACGGCTTGAGCAGGCCGGCCTTGCCGGACGCGATGGAGGCGCATCCCGTCTCCACGACCAGGATGTTCCTCTTGATCAGCGACTTTGCCAATGAGACGTGCCCTTGATCGTGGCGGATGTGCGGGTTGTTGCATCCCACGATGCCCACCGCTCCGCGGATCTTGCCCGCTATGATGGCATCGAGCAGCGGCTTTAGGCTTCCTCCCAGCGCCTTCCTGATCGCTTCGACTGAGAAACCGACCATGGCCTCGACCGGCTGGTCGGGGATGAGTACCTTTTCGCTGATGCGATTGGGATAGTTGTCGATGGCGATCTCCAGCATGCGCTTCGACTGCTGGTAAGCATTTTCGGGATGGACCTCCACGTACTCGGAGCCGGCCATGGTGCCCTTCGGGGAGGTGGAGAAGATCTTGGTGTGATAGCACGCCGCGGTGAACGGCAGCGACGGGAATATGCACTGGTAGTCGACGATCATCGCTTCCAGCGCACCCGTTATGATGGCGAGCTCCTGGTCGAGGTGGTTCCCGGCCTGAGGAACGCCCTTTCGCATCAGCAGCTCGTTGCCGGTGCAGCACAGACCGACCAGGTTCACGCCGGCCGCGCCGACCTTCTTCGCCCTCGCCACGATCTCAGGGTCCGATGCGGCCTTGACCAGCATCTCCGACAGCACGGGGTTGTGGCCGTGCAGCGCCACGTTGACGTGGTCGGCCTTCATCACGCCGAGATTGACCTTGGAGGTCTTGATCTCCGGCGTTCCGAACAGGACGTCGGACATCTCCATGGCCTGCATGGAGCCGCCCCACCCGTCAGACAACGATGTGCGGAAGCCGTGCATGACCACATCGTAGGGGTCGTTGCCGACGCCCATGTGGATGCGGTGCATCGCTTCGACGACCTCGCGGTCGATCCCGCGGGGCAGGATGTCGATCCTCTTCCACATCTCCAGGCTGGCGGCCGGAACGCGCTTTATCATCTGTAGCTCCCCGCGCACGGTGCCGAACTCGTCCAGCATGGCCAACGCCAACCTTTCCGCGGTCTGCTGGACGGTCCCGCCGGCGTCGATGCCGTACTCCTTGGCCAGGCGGTTCAGCTTCTCCACGTCTTTGACAGGATACTCGGGCGCCACGCCCGTCGCTCCCTTCAATACGGCCTCCACCACGTCCCTCCCGTGGTCGGAGTGCGCGGCGGCGCCCATGGCCACCCAGTCTAGGAGGTTTCTTGCCACTATCAGGTTGGCGTCGTTGCCGCATACCCCCCTTACGCGGTCCCCTCCCATGATGCGGCATGGGCCCATGGCGCAGCGCTGGCAGGAGACGCCTTCAGAACAGAACTTGCAGTGCGGGGTCTGCCGCTCCAGGCGGTCCCACACCGTGTCGGTGCCCTCATGCATGGCCTTCTTGAGGATTATCTGCGACGTGCGGTCCAGCGTCCTCTCCTCCGCCTTCTGGTCCATCTCCTCCTTGGTGAACTCTTGCTTGGAAGGCCTCCTGAGGCATTCCACAGACAGGATCTCGGGGTAATCGTCCGCCATGAATTGTGCTATTGAGCTAGTGGGATATAACCACGGCAGGACGATGCAGCGAAGTTTGTCGAACGTTATATTCTCAGTTCGTCCATCCTCTTTCTCAGAAGGGCGATCGCCTGGCCTCCGACGGCCGCAGTAGGCTGCCCAGCGAGGTCCGCCGCGATAAGGGATGCGTCATGCGGGATCACGGCCGCCACCTCCAGGCCGTGAGGGTCCAGCAGGTCCCGTAGCTCTCTCTCTTGAGCGTCGTCGGACACTTTATTCAGCACCGCCAGGACATTGCGGACGCCCAGCTCCCTGGCCATGCCGGCGATCTTGAGCGCTGTCTCGACCGAGCGGCGGCCTGGCTCCACTATCACCAGCATGACGTCCACCGAACGAGTGGTCGAACGGCCGAGATGCTCCAGCCCCGCCTCCATGTCCAGGATGACCACGTGCTCGGAGTCCAGCACCAAGTGGCTCATGAGGCTCTTGAGCACCGCACTCTCCGGGCAGAAGCAGCCTGAGCCAGGCGCCTTGATGGTGCCTAGCACCATCACCGTGACCCCGTCGATGCCGCGCACGCCGTACCGATCAACGAGATCGTCCACCTTGGGGTTCAGGGAGAACATGCTGCCGTAGCTTTCTCCCGGGCGGGCGCCGGTACGCTCCTCGATCACGTCCAGCATGTCGGACAGGGGGACGATGTTCTTTCTAACCCCCTCAGGAACGCCCAGGGCCGCGGGGAGCGAGGAAGCGGGATCGGCGTCCACCGCAACGACGTTCATCCCATCCTTCGCGTACATCGAGGCGAGCATCGCCGCGACAGTCGTTTTCCCTACGCCGCCTTTTCCCGATACTGCGATCTTGAGGGGCACTCAGACCCTCTCCAGAATCACGCGGTGGCGCAGCAGGTCGATCTCCGACACCCTGACGCCGTCGACCTTCACCTCGCGGCCGAGTATGTCCACGCATCTGACGCCCCCGCCCACGTCACGCACCATGACGGCCTCTGGCATGACGGTGCTGATGCCCTCGGCGGACTTCAAGAGAACGGTAGACTCGCACATCGGTCCCTCACTCGACGTGCGCGCTAATATAGCATTCCCGGAACGAGGCGCATGTCTTGGGCATGTCAGTGCCGCCCCTCTGAAGTCCACGTCTCGACAAAAGCGCGTCCCAGCGCCGTGAGGGAGTAAATCCGCCATCTCTTCTGCGGAACGGAACCGATCAGACCCGCCTTCTCCAGAATGTTGAGGTGGTAGGAAAGTCTCGAGTCCGACAGGTCGGTGACCTCCTTCAGGACGCAGGGGCATAGGTCACACACCGAGAGAGCATGGACGATCTGCAGCCTGATAGGTTCGGATAACGCCTGGAACACCCTAGCCTCCTCTCCAAGGTCCTGCCTGTCTGGAACGGCGGAACGGACCGCGTCCATGCCGCCTCGCTGGCGGAGGGATTCCTCTACCTCTTCGGGAAGGTTCATAATATCGGAGCAGTCCTGCTCCTGGCATTGCTCGGTGATTTTCTTGCCCTCGTACATCTGACAGAAAAGATGAGTGTCGGAGGCTCACATATATCTTCGCTTCCGGCGGGGTCACGGTGTCTCCCTGATCGGCGAGCCGGTCGCCCTCCCGCTGGCCGTGTCGCGGCACCTGCGACCGATTTCCGACATGTCCGCTGGACACTGGATGGGACCGCTTACGTTTATTTGAATACACTAGCGAATCTCTTTCCTTCCGTTTCCCATCATAAGGAAATGTCAAGTTGAAGTACACCTATAGCTTTCCGAATGCCTATGAAGAGTGCGAGAGCTGGAGCAGACAAAACAGCGGAGGCCTCTCCCGGAGAATGCAATTTGCCAGATGAGATCTCCGAAGCGATCGAGGAGATCGGAGGATTGGAAAATCTAGCCGCCCACGTCCCGACGGCTCAACAGATCAATAAACAGGCAAAGATCCATCACGTCCTGTCTGACAAGACCAGACTCCTAATAATGTGGGCCCTAAACTGTTGCGACCTGTGTCCGTGCGTGCTCGTCTCATTCCTGAAAATACAAAACACACGGTTGTCCTATCATCTAGGGGTGCTGGAAGATGCAGGGTTGGTAAGGTCTTATCCAAAAAAGAACTGGAAGATCTATACCATCACTAGGCTTGGACGAGAGGTCCTGGCCTGCAGCCATGACATAGGAGCCGGCGTTTCAAAGGAGATGAAGCGAGTGGACGGGACAGAAAATTTAATCTGAACCTATCAAGGTCGCCTTTGCTCCCGCCCTTGAAACGGCCTTCACGATGTCATCCAGGCTTACTATCGACGGATTATATGTGACCTTTAACTGATTCGTTATGGGGTTCGCAGAATAGCTTTCCACTCCCTTGAGCCTCTTCATTCTTCTCTCGACCATCTTGAATTCGCACGAGCATATTCCACCAATCTTAAAGCTCGATGTCTTAAGCCCCGTTTCAGTCTCCGTTTCCATTGTCATCTTATCACCTATTTCAAATCAATTCGAACTTATATCTATTTTGAGCATTTAACATATCAGCAATTGTTGCTTCGGCATATGCACGGAACGTTCCATTCAATTCGCAGCGCCCCCAGATGCTGACGGTTCCCTGTCCGAACTCACCGCCACGCTCGCATCCGTGGTCTTGGACCACTTAAGCAGCCTAAGCGCATTGAAGATCACGAAGACCGCACTTGCCTCATTCAACAGTAGACCGGTGACGAGCCCTAGGTAGCCAAGCAGCGCCGCGACGACCATGAAGGAGATGTTGATAAGAGATATCCAGATATTCTGCCGTATTATCGTTATTGCCTTGGTGCTGAGTCTTATGAGATAGTCCAGCTTGGATAAGTCATCAGACATTAGGACAATATCCCCTGTTTCGATGGCAATATCCGTTCCAGCTGCGCCCATGGCGATGCCGACGTCAGAGACTGCCATTGCTGGAGCGTCATTGATCCCATCCCCGACCATTGCGACCGTGCCGAATTCTGCTCTAAGCTCCTTGATAAGCTCGACCTTTTCGAGGGGGAGCAACTGACTATAATATCTATCCGCCCCCACCTGTTGAGCGATCATTTTGGCGCTCCGTTCATTGTCACCGGTCAGCATGACCGTTACGATGCCCATATCCTTGAGCCTTTGAAGCGCATCCTTGGCCCCCGGTCGAACCGTATCAGTAATGGCGATGAGCCCTAGAAGGTGACCCTCCGAGCCGACTAGTACGACTGTTTTGCCCTTACTCTCCAGCCCCTCGATGGATTCCCGATACTCGTTCAACAACACTCCCTTATCCTGCTGCAATCGGGCATTGCCTACCAAGTATTGTTTCCCATCCGCGCTGGCGGAGACTCCCATCCCGGAGATCTCTTGGAAATCCTTCACTTCTTTTCCGGAGAATGCGTTGATCTCTTTGGCCTTCCTGACGATTGCCGCGGCCAGCGGATGCGAGGACCTGGATTCAATGCTTCCGACCAGATCCATAAGCTCCTCCTCAGTGATGTCACTGTAGACCAAGATGTCAGAAACTTCTGGCCGCCCTATCGTGAGTGTGCCTGTCTTGTCGAAGGCGATGGCCTTCACCTCATCAACCACTTCCAGGTATGCCCCACCCTTATAGACCGTGCCATTCTGGGCCGCGTTGGCCATGGCGGCCACGACCGCCACTGGGACAGAAAGGGCCAGTCCGCATGAGCATGAGACCACGAACACGACCAGACCGCGGAGGATGAACGTATGCCAATCTGCTCCGAAGAACAAGGGGGGGATTGTAGCCACTGCCACTCCAAGGGCGAACATGGCGGGAGTATACCATCTGGCAAAATCGTCGGAAAACCTCTGATAAGATGTTCTCTTTGATTGCGCCTCTTCCACTGAACATATGATCTTCGAGAGCATGGTCTCGGAAGCAGTTCTGTCCACCCGCACTTCCATCGACCCATTCTGATTTATCGTACCGGCAAAGACCTCGTCGCCAACGTTCTTCTGCACCGGGATCGATTCTCCGGTGACCGCAGCCTGATCGACGAATGACATGCCCTGAAAGACCTTGCCATCGACGGGAATCCGTTCTCCTGGCCTAACAATGACCATATCGCCGACATCAATGTCCTCGGTCGGCATGATCACTTCGTGGCCATCCTTGCGCACAAGTGCTTTCTTCGGCACAAGTTCAGTAAGCGACCTGATCGCTCCCCTGGCCTTGTCCACGGCATAGGATTCCAGCACATCCCCGAGCGAATAGACGAAGATGAGTATGGCCGCCTCATACCACATTCCAAGCAGAATGGCCCCAGAAGCGCCGATTAACATGAGCAGATGAATTGTCGGAGTGAGGTTGATGAGGGCGATGATGGCCTTCCTAGCAGGATAGTAGACGCCTACCAGAACTGCAATCCCGAAGAGAGCATTGGTTATGCTGGGCCCTACTCCCAGAAACATCAGAATGAAAGAGAAAAAAGTGATAATGCCGCACCCGTAGAGGGCCAGTTGCTGCTTCTCCTTCCACCATGTACTGCGTTCCTTGACCTTGGCCATTGAACAGGTCATGCCCGTCTCAGAGATTGATCTGATAATCTCTTTCTCCGATGTTCGAGACGGGTCAAAGGTGACATCTGCTTGCCTCGACTCCATGTCCAAGTTGAGTTCTTTCACACCCTCCAGGGACCATATCTTCGCTTTGAGCAGGTCGGCGTCCCGGCCAGAGCCAGCACCTTCGATGAGCAGTGAGATTGTTTCAAGCGGTTCCTTACCCCCCTTATCGACCATTGCATGCACCCCACAATTTCAATTTGAATTGAATTAGATGATACATTGAAGCGTATATGTACATTTGCAGGAATCTCAGGGCGGTGCCAAGGTTGACGGACATCCATGCCATAGGCCGTAGGGCCTTCGGTTTCACGTCTGACCTTCCAACACAGTTGTGTCGGGTAGTATTCGGCGCAGACTCCTCGTCATTTTTCAGTACTCGAAGTGCAAGAACTCGGACGCGAGCATGGAGTTAATTCCAATTAAGTTGATTTTGAGATGAATTAATGGCTCATCGGAATCGTGGTTTCGAAAAAAGCCCAGCGATCTTCTCGCCTTCGGACATCTAATGGACATCAAAAGTGTAGGAAGCTCATATATGTCTCTGCTTACCGCATCGGCGAACCCCGTCTTGCCCTCGCGATACTATTACAAGATATTTTAAAACGAATCACCACTATCCCCCATTCTAGCATAAAGGAAGGGTATCGGTGATATCATGACGACCAGGGTGAGAGTTAACATGTTTCCATGCGAGAACAGGACCGAGATCACGGCGGAGGCGACCGATGACGGCAACTATGTCGTCCGGGCGATCAGTAGTTGCGAGAAGGCCCATCGGTACGTTGAAGGGCTGGGGCCACTCTCGTTGATCGATCTCACCGACAAAGCAGGAAGCAAGGTGTTCCGCGACTTCCTGAACGGAGACATGAGCGCCAACTGTCTGCTCCCCTCCGGGGTGATGACCGCGCTGTGGGTGGAAGCGGGGATGATCGCCCGGTCCATGGCCAGGAAGGGAGTTCCGCTCAGCATCGAGTTCGTCGAGGGTTGATCCATCGTGCCATCAAGACCGTCGCCTAAGGCCAACAAGACAATTGGAAATGTCATATGCCATTCAGACTAAGAAAACTGTGCTCATCGATCGAGGACTATGAAGCCAATGGACACGGTCCGTTAGACCTTGACATGTTCGATCGGCACCTATCCTGCCTGCCTGGCGTCGAGGTCTCAAGGCAGGGGCCTGTCCTGACCGCTTTGTTCGAGGATGAGGGGGTCGTGGTCAGACTATTTTCGAGTGGAAAGGCGCTGATCCAGGCCAGTTTGAGGGGGGACGCGGAACGTGTATGCTCGATATTGAACAAGGTAGCCGATGAACCATCGGGGTTGCCCGCTCTGTGATCCAAACAAGGGCACGAAACTCTTCCTCGCCCATGGTCGCCTTGAACGGCCCACTCATAATTAACCTCATTGCAAATTATCTTGAAATGACAAATTCTATATACTCTCGCCTACATATCGTTTCAAATTATGTTGAAATTGTTAACGGGCGATCGAGATTTGAGTAAAGAGAGGTGACCAAATGACAAAGAAATTGACCATATTCGAAGGTGCGTTATGCTGCTCCACGGGCATATGTGGCCCTGAGCCGGACAAAGCGTTGATTCAGCTGAACGAGGACGTTAAGAGGCTCAAGGCCGAGTTCCCGGAGGATACTATCGCCAGAAGCTCCCTGTCATTTAATGCCGCGGCATTCTTAGAACATCCCGAGGTTCTCAAGCGTGTAAATAAACAGGGAACGGGCGTTCTTCCCATCACCTCCCTCAACGGCAGGATCCTCGCCCAGAGCAGGTACATGACATATACGGAAATGAAGGCAGCCCTCCTGGAAAGTCGGCCGTCGAAGGGGGGTGAAGACGATGAATGATCTGTTCGAAGTTGAAAGGGGCAAGACCAAGTTCATCTTCTTCAGCGGGAAAGGAGGGGTGGGCAAGAGCACCATGAGCTGCGCCACCGCGGTATGGCTTGCCCGGAGAGGGTACAAGACGCTCATCGTGACCACCGATCCGGCGCCGAACCTGGGGGACATCTTCGGCCAGGAGATCGGGCATCGCGTCACCGCCGTTCGGGCCGTCCCGAACCTCTATGCAACGGAGATCGATCCGGACGTAGCATCGCAGGAATACCGCGAGCGGACGGTCGCTCCCCTTAAGGGCATCCTGGACCAGAAGAACCTGGATGCGATGATGGAGCAGATGAAGAGCCCTTGCGTTGAAGAGGTCGCGGCCTTTGACAGCTTCATCGAGTTCATGGATGACCCACAGTATGATGTGGTCATCTTCGACACCGCTCCGACGGGGCACACCATCCGGTTGTTGGAGCTGCCCAGCGGCTGGTCCACCGAGCTGGATAAGGACGGTTCGACCTGCATCGGACCGAGCTCGTCGCTGCAAGGAGCCAAGGCGAAGTACAAGAAAGCAATAGGCTACCTGCAGGACGGCAAGAAGACCTCGTTCATCTTCGTCCTCAAGCCGGAGAAGTCTTCCATCCTGGAGACGAACCGCAGCATGGAAGAGCTGTCCAGCCTGGGCATCAATACCACCTCACTCATAATCAACGGCGTGCTGCCGGCCGAGGCGGCGACGGACGAGTTCTTCCGCAACAAGAAGGCGGAGGAGAGCAGGATGCTAGACGAGATCCGGAAAGAGTTCGTCCTGAGAACCCTACAGTACCCTCTGCAGGAAACGGAGATCAACGGAGTGGACACTCTAGCATCCGTCGCTTCCTATCTGTTCGAAGGCAAAGACATAAAGGTCCGAGGCCGGGAAGGCGAAGCGCCGGCGTACAGGGAGGTGAAGAGCGACGTTGCAGCGACAAATTATCTCCTCCGGCCAACGAACGGAACGAAGTACATATTCTTCACCGGCAAGGGCGGAGTGGGCAAGAGCACGCTGGCCTGCGCCACATCGGTTCATCTAGCCGATGACGGGCTGAGAACTCTGATCGTGACCACGGATCCAGCATCTCACCTTCAGGAGATCTTCGGACAGCAGATCGGCTCGGAGCCAACCCCGGTTGCCGGAGCGGACAGACTCTTCGCGGTCAGGATCGATCAGAAGAAGGCCTTGGACGAATATCGGAAGCGCATCCTCGACTCGGTGAAGGAGCAATCCGAGGAAATCAGGAAATCGGTGGAGGAAGATCTCAACTCGCCGTGTGCCGAGGAGATGTCGGCGTTCGAGAAGTTCATGAACTACTTCGAGATGGAAGGTTACGATGCCGTAATATTCGACACTGCTCCGACCGGACACACACTCAGGCTGCTGGAACTCCCCTCCGACTGGAAGGGCTTCATCGACCTTGGCACGCTGGCCAAGAACACTTCCGAGGAGACGAGAGGCAAGTACGCTAATGTCATCGAGACCATGAGGTCGAAGGACAAGAGCACCTTCGTCTTCGTCGTCTATCCCGAATACACGCCAATCATCGAGGCGTGGCGGGCATCGCAGGAGCTGAAAAAGCAGGTGGGTATCGAGACCGGCCTGGTGGCGGTGAACTACATCCTGCCCAATGAATACGGTCGAAACCCGTTCTTTGAGAGCCGAAGGCGACAGCAGGAGAAATACCTCGCCGAGATCGGGCCAAGATTCCAGACGCCGCTGCTGCTGGTTCTCCAGCTGGACCACTCGCCCGAGGGCGTGAAGGAGCTTCGTGCTCTGGCCGCCAGGATGTACGGCGGGGAGACCCAGAAGCCTACCGGCTAAACCATTTACCGCTACAGAGCGTTGAGGGGCTCATGGCTCGAGAGCACAAAAAATATGGGGAGTGTGTCCCCGTCGATGGAGCGCACGCTGGGGGCTCGGGCGTAGGGATGAGATGCCATGAGCCTGATGCCGTTCTCGACGCCCAGATCGAAAAGATCGGCCTGGTCCACATCCTAGTGATTGGTAAGCGGGGAGGTATAATCATCCCCAAGGGAGTGCGGGAAAGGATGGACGGCTGCGAGGAGGGAAAAATGCTGCTGGTCGCCGAGATGGTGAACGGCACCACGCCGATGATCACGCTGGTTCCAGAGAACCGGCCGTCTGGAAAAGCCAAGAAGGGCGGACCGAAGCGGCTCACTCCTCAGCGCCGATGAGCCCGTACCGATACAGCAGCTCCCTGCCCTGATTGGTCAGCATACCGATACGCTACCTCTTGCGAGGAGGGCACGATAACCCCCCCCCAGGATGTGTAGGAGGTGGGGCAGCTTGGGATCGAACAACGCGGTGAGATCCTTCAGAACGCTGAGGCGCAAGTCGATTATGCTGAGGGCGTGCAGTATATGAATCCTTATCGAGTCGGACAGTGTCTTGAACAGGTTCGATCGATGGGGCAAGCGCGCCCGGTCGGGGACGACGCCCCTAGCCTCCCAGTCCGTCTTGCAAGCGGAGGGCGGCTCCCTCCCCAGGTAGGTTAATGCCGTTCGCTTAGCATTCAGTGGCACTCTCACCCTTGCGGCCATCTATTCATATCATCATCTAGGCAACACTAGGTTGTCGATTATCCACTTGTTGATCTCGTTCCTGCTCTTCCGGAACGCGGACAGGCGCTCATCCTCGCTACTGCTACTTCCGAGGAGTCGTGGAACCCTTGGTGGGATGCCCCTAACCTCCCAGGAAGAACGGACAGGCCTCCGCCGCGTTGGAGCACACCATCACCACATGGTCGAACAGCCGTCCCTCGAACACGTCGAGGCTCTTGAAACCCTGGTTCGAAATATCGATGCCCAATTCCGCCGTCTCCCGAACGGCCAGCGGGTGCACTCGGCCAGGCCTCGTTCCCGCGCTCTTCGCATCCAGCGCTCTCGAGTATAGGCCGTTGACAGGCCTTTCGACCATCTGGGAGCGGGCGGAGTTGTGAGCGAAGATGAACAAACCATCCTCATGAGATGATCATCCATGCATAGCCAGATGGTCAAGGTAACAATGGTTAGGAATCTATTTATACTTATCAATCGTTTCAACATTAGTTGAAATCATAACAGGATGGAGTGCATGAAAGAGACCGCCGGAGAGAACTGCCCGCCGCCTGGAGTGGCGCCAAAGAAGCTGTCGTTCCTGAACCGTTACCTGACCATCTGGATCTTTGCAGCCATGGCGTTGGGGATCGCCCTTGGCGTGTTCCTTCCCGGCGTGACCAGCTACCTCAATTCGCTCAGCATCGGAACTACGTCCATACCGATCGCCATCGGCCTCATCTTGATGATGTACCCCCCGCTGGCGAAGGTGAGGTACGAGGAATTGGGCAAGCTTACCAGAATGCCAGAGTCGAAGGCCATGTTCTCGACCTCGCTTTTCCTGAACTACGTTGTCGGTCCGCTGCTGATGTTCGCTCTGGCATGGATCTTCCTACCAGACCTGCCGGAGTACCGCATCGGCCTCATCCTCACCGGGGTGGCGAGGTGCATCGCCATGGTGCTGGTATGGAATCAGCTGGCCGAGGGCGACTGCGAGTATGCCGCCATACTGGTGGCGCTGAACTCGATCTTCCAGATCATCCTGTACTCATTCTACGCGTACTTCCTCATAACCATCCTGTCCGATGTGGTGGCCCCGGGATCCGGCATCGCGGTGAACATCTCCATCGCGTCGGTGGCGGTGAGCGTGCTCATATACCTGGGCATACCGTTCCTGGCCGGGATCGTCACCAGGTACACGCTATTCCCGCGCAAGGGCGCCGACTGGTATGACAACAAGCTCATGCCAAAGCTGTCCAAGGTGTCGCTGCTGGCGCTGCTGTTCACCATCGTGGTCATGTTCTCGCTGCAGGGAGAGAACATCGTGCGCCTGCCGCTCGACGTGGTGCGCATCGCCATTCCGCTGCTGTTCTACTTCCTGATCATGTTCCTGCTGTCGTTCGGGGTGTCGATGAGGCTGAAGTTCGACTACCCGCACACCGCGACGCAGTCCTTCACCGCTGCCAGCAACAATTTCGAGTTGGCCATCGCCATAGCGGTCGGCGTGTTCGGCATCGGCTCTGGCGTCGCCCTGGCCGCGGTCATAGGCCCACTGGTGGAGGTTCCGGTACTCATATCGCTGGTGAACCTGGCACTGTACTTCCGGAAGCGCTATTACGGCGTGGATGGCAAGGTAAAGGCAGCCGCCTCGGAGGCCTGAACATGGATCCCAAGACCAAGGAGCTGGTGGCCATCAGCGCTTCCGTGGCCGGAAGGTGCCAGCCCTGTTTCCGCCACCATCTTAGGAAGGCCAAGGAGTTAGGCATCGCGGCCGAGGACATGCAAGAGGCCATAGCGCTAGCCAACCGTATCAGTGATGTGGGCGGCCAGCGCATGGCTGAGTTCGTTAACGTAGTAATCAAAGAGTAATGGAGGAGGAAAAATGCCAATAGAGGAGATCGACCTATACTGGATGAAGGCCGAGGATTTGGCCAAGTATATGCCAGATGGTGGTTGTGCGAAAGCAGAGGCGAAGACCGGGAAGGAACTCGCAGAGAAGCTCATCTCCAAGGCGGTCAAGGCCGCCGACTGCCCAGAGATCGACAGGAAAATGGCTGAAGCGATCGATGGAGTACTGAGCATAACCACCCGGCTACCAGAGAGCGACCCGATGCAGGAGAAGGTGTCGGAGAAGCTGTTCGAGTATGGTAGCCCAGACGCGGATTCGCCGGTCATCATCACCTCGAACTCCAAGCTCACACATAAGATACTCAAGGAGATCTTCGATAATGCTCATGTCAAGGCATTTGTCATACCGGTGGACACGAACGGTTACACCCTTGACAATTCCGCTGTGGTCAATGCGTTCACGCCGATGGCGGTCATGAAAGCGATCACAGACAGCGGCATCGCTAACAAGACGTCAAACAAGAAGGCGCTAATTTCCGGATTTCTCGCGAACCAGAAGAGCGGCATAGAGCGCATCGTCCGTTGGAGTCTCGATGTGGGCCCCATAAGCGGCTATGAGCTTCCACTGTACCTGCTGAGCCGTTGAACATTCATAGGCTGGTCGAAGGAATGGCGGCGTGGGTCGACCCAGAACAGGTGAAGCGCTCGAGGGCGTTCGTGACGAAGGTGGCGAAGGAGAAAAAAGCCTCATGGCTCAATGGTGAGGTGCAACTACATTGCATCCGCTGCGAGGCAGAGGTCTACCGAGAGGATTGTGTCTGCCCTTGTTGCCATGCTCCTTTAAAGAAGGAGTGCCCCCGATGCCACTACTGGGTAGATATGGATACCACCTTCTGCGTCTCCTGCAGGCACGCCTTCCCGTTGCCGCCGCCCCCCAGGGCGACGGTGCGGCTTTGGCACGAATGCTCCGAAAGGGACTGACAGCAGAGGAACTTTTTAACAGCCGCAAGTGCATTTGACCATCCGTAAGGGGCGAGAAACATGGGGGTGGCGATATTGGGCTGCGACGCCATCAGGAACGAGATCGAGATTGTCACGGCCGGAGACCAGGACGTCGTGTACCGCGAGTACCTGGAGTTCGGCCTCCACCTTGAACCGACCAATCTGAAGAAGGTCATACTGGAGAAGCTGAACTCTTTACCAGACGGAGTGGATGTCGTCTTCCTCGGCTACGGCCACTGCCAGGCTCTTCAAGGTCTTCCGGAGCAGGTTGAGGTCCCGGTCGTCATGCTGGAGTATGAGGACTGCATCGCCGCCATACTGACGTCGGAGAGATACCATTCGGAGAAGAAGAACGGCGGCGTGACGTGGTTCTACCCGGCCGGCTGGGCCGTTAACGGCATGGAGGGCATGGTGAGGCTTTTCCACCTGGACAGCGTCGAAGGCTACGCTCCGGACTATTTCCTCAGGATCATGTTCGACGGCTTCTCCCGGTGCCTGTTCATCGACACCGGGATCGATTGCGCCGATATGTGCGAGAAGAACTCGAAGGAGGTTGCTAACATCCTTGGTCTAAGGCACGAGCGGACCGTCGGCAGCCTGGACGCGGTGAGGGCGGCCTGGGAGCAGGCCAAGGAGCTGGCGCATGCACTTGAGGCCGAGAAAGACCATAATGGCCACCCGGCTGCATCGAACGCTTCGAACGGTGCGTGACCAACGTTCCACCGTAGCGGTTCAGCGGTACGCGGCGCGCAGCTTGTCGCCGGCCAGGTACCTGATCCTGGTGGTCAGCTCGCCGACCGTTCCCATGTACTCGATCTCGTCCTGCCCCCTGAACACCTTCTCCCTTACCAGGGCGCCGAGCTGGTCGTCATTACCGGGATGCAGCACCAGTCGGATGCTGCCCTCGGCCGCCTGGCGGTCCATGCAGATGCCGTCCTCGTCGCCGTCCACGATGCCGATGACCGGCACTCCCAGGCGTGACAGCAGCGATGTGGCGATGCACGTGGTGTCGTCGCCGACCGCCACCGCGGCCTTGATGTCCCGGCCGCGGAACAGGGCATCCTCGGCGCGATGATCGATCAGGATGATGCGATCTCCGGCGGAGGTAGCGCTCCCCCCGCCGCCCGTGGTCCTCCGTACCGAGCCGGAGCGGATGATGGCCCGGCTGAGGTCCTGGATGTTCAGCTTGGCGATGCCATGCTCCTTCGGCTCCAGGCCGGTGAAGGCCAGCTCGCCTTTCACCAGCTGGACCTCCACCACCTCATCGATCGCCTTTCCGATCACGATGCCGTCTATCCACACGTTCTCCCCGATCTCCACGCCGGAGATGGTACGGCGGTGCGGCGACGGCTCCGGGACGATCGAGCGGGGCGCTTCCCGCAGCCCCATGGAGCGGATGAGCGCCACCGTGCCCGCGCTGACCGTCGGCTTCCAGCTGATATAGAATCCGTCGTCGATCTGGACCAGGGGGACCTTGAGGCGATTGATGACACGCGACACGACCATGCGGCCGAATGCCTGTCCGGACGCCGGCGTCTTGGAGGCGTTGAGCAGGACGACCTCGTCGCAGCGGCGGTCCATCTCCACCAGCGCGTCGGAGACAAGCTGACGGCCCTTGACACTCACGCGGCCCTCCAGTCCAGCGTCGATGAGCGCCGCCACGCCCATTGCTCCTCCGATGGTCGCTTCCACCTCTCCCGCGGCGCTGAGCTCGTCGAGCACCTTCGCTGCGATCCCCGAGTCGATTACCTCCGGACCATGAATGACCACGCCGTATCTCATATCACCCGTGGTTATGGCGCGGTGATTGATAAAGCTCAGCTTCGACCGGACGGTATTCCTTGCTCCATCGAGCGAATCTCCAGCGTGCGGATCAGATCGGAGCGGGAGACGATGCCGGTCATCCGGCCGTCCTCCATGACGATCAGCCGGCCCACCTGTCTTCGGGCCATGAGCTGTATCGCTTCCTCGGCAGGAGTGTCCGGGCCGATGGTGATGACGTCGCGGCTCATGATCCTGCCCACCTCCACATCATAATGATGCGATGCCGGCACCCCTTGGGCGTCCTGGAGCGTCACCACTCCGACGATGCGGTCTCCGTCCATCACCGGATAGCCCATGTGCTTCTCCGCAATGATCTTGTCCAGCAACTCCCTTACGGTCATGGAGGGCGGCACCACGCTCACCTCGCGCGTCATTATGCTGCCGACCGTCACGCCCTCCAGGGCCTTGCCGACCAGCGTGGCCCTCTCCTCCTCCCTCGCGCCGAGATATATGAACAGGGCGATAAGAATCAGCCATATGTTGTAGAAGAAGCCGACCACGGCCATTATGATCGCTATTCCCTTCCCGATCGCGACCGCCGCCCTGGTGGCCGGTATGAAGCCCATGCGCTTGGCGAGGAGGGCGCGCAGCACCCTCCCTCCATCCATGGGGAACGCCGGAATGATGTTGAACCCGCCCAGCAGGATGTTGTAGAAGCTCATCATGCTGAACATGATCGCCACGATGGTGATGCCGAGGCTGGTCTCATTGCGCAGGAGGAGCCAACCCGGAAGGAGAATGAGACCGATGGCGAAGCTGGTGGCCGGCCCCACGATGGCCATGAGTTCCTCGCCCACCGCCTCCTTGGGCTGCTTCTCGATCTCCGACACCCCTCCGATGATGAACAGCGTGATGCCTGAGATCGAATAGCCCCGCCGCATCGCCACGATGGAGTGCGCAAGTTCGTGCAGCAGCACTGCGGCGAAGAACAGCACTGCGGCGATGAGGCCGAGGCCCAGTTTCTCCGGCCATCCAATGGGCAGGTCGCCGAACCCTATGCGGAAGCCGAACAGGTCAGGGACGAATGTGAAACCGAACACCAATGCGAAAAACGGGAGGATGAAGAGGAAGGAGAAGTGGATCTTGATGGGGATCCCCCTCACCCTGCCCAGGCGAAGCGACGACCTCATGTCGTTATCATTGGCAGGGCGGGGATGATTATGGTTTTGCCTAGTGAGGGTGCCCCGCCACCATGCTGATGACGTACATGATCGCGATGCCCAGCACCACCATGAGGAAGGCGCGGTACCCCTTCCTCTCGAGGTGGAACGCTTCAGGCAGCAGATCGCATATCCCCACGTAGAGGAACGTCCCTGCGGCCAGCGCGAGGGGGAAGCCGACCTCGATGCCTTCCATGACATCGATGAGCGGTATCGCCGCGAACGCCGCCGCCGGGACCAGGAGCGAGAACACCGCGACCAGGCCCATGGACCTCCTGACAGGGATCTCGGCCAGCCGGAAGGTGGTGGCCAGTGCCATTACCTCAATGCCCTTGTGGGCGATGATGGCCGTGAACAGTATGGCGCCAACCTCCGCCTCTAGCATGGCCGCCACGCCAAGGGCGAAGCCGTCCATGATTCCGTGGACCGCCAGCCCGAGGAACGCCGCCGTCGATGTGAGCGCGTGGACGTGCTCGCACTCCCCGCCATCGCAATGCTCGCCCTCATCCTCGTGCTCATGTTCGTGCTCATTGTGGTGATGGTGCGTCAGTATGACGCGCTCGATCAACAATACCGCGATCAGGCCGACCATGACCAGGGTGAGCGCCTCGTGAGAATCCATCAGCTCGACCGATTCGGGGATCAGTATGAGGAACGCGGCGGCGATGAAGAAGCCGGCGCTCAGGCCGGTGAATAGGTGCAGCTGTTTGGACGACCATCTGTACACCAGGGGGAGGGAGCCTCCCACCAGCGATATTGCCACGATGACGACGGAGTATACGGCGAGGGTCTCGAAGGGAGTCATGTCGAACATGAGATAATCGAGAGGTATTATTAAAGATTTACATGAAAGTTAATAAAATGTGCCGAACGGCGGCGGCCTCATTAATAATTGGGCAAAAATGATATGGCCTCCGCATCCTTTGGAGCGATCATGATAAACGTGGAAGAGATGAACGAGGGGCCGGTCGTGAAGGACCTCGACTCCATGGTGGAGTTCGCGGAGGGCGGGATCGTGTCCAAGGTGTTCCTGAACCGTCCGGAGACGAACATGACGCTGTTCTGCATGGCCAAGGGGCAGGAGCTGTCGGAGCACACCTCCACCAAGCCGGCCGCCATCCACATTCTTCGAGGGAGGGGAACCGTCCGGCTGGGCGACGAGACCATCGAGGCCGCTCCGGGCAAGTGGATCTTCATGCCCCCGCAGCAGCTGCACTCGCTTCAGGCGACGGAGGACATGGTATTCCTCCTGACACTATTCAAGCGGTTCTGATCAGCGTTCGATGCCTTCGCGCGCCGGAATGCCCTGCTCATAGGGATGCTTGATCATCCGCATTTCAGTCACCAGATCGGCAAGGTCGATGATCTCCTGCGGGGCGTATCGTCCGGTAAGAACGAGCTCCACGCGCGGAGGCCGGCCCTTCACGATGTCCACGACGCTGTTGACGTCCAGGAGCCCCATGTGCACCGTCACGTTGACCTCGTCCATGATGAGCAGGTCATACTCTCCGGAATGCAGCAGCTCCTTTGACCTGGCCAGGGCGGCCTCGGCTGCTTCATAGTCCTCCTTCTGCGCCTTGCCCTCGTGGACGAGGCAGGAGCGTCCCATCGGGAGGAGGGTCAGATCTGGAAACTGCTTGGCAATCCGATACTCGCCGTAGTACTGGTCGGACTTCATGAACTGCACCATGGCCACCTTCAGCCCGTTGCCCATGGCCCGCAGCGCCAATCCGAGAGCTGCCGTGGTCTTGCCCTTTCCGTTGCCCGTATACACCTGGACCAGGCCCAGCTGCTCCCTCGGGTCCTTCGCCGACGTCATGGCACCAGGAACTCCTCCTGGACGGTTATACTTTATCTTAGATGGAGCGCCGACACCGTTGCGCGGGCCTTGCGCTTCGCCAGCGTGGCCTTGATGGTGTTGACCATCGCCCTCTGCGGCATCGACAGCAGCGCCTTTGCCTCCTCCAGGTCGTCGGTGAACATGACCTCCGACATCAGCATGCCGCACAGCACTGTGCGGTCCCCGGCCGGGATGCTCTCGTCCATCCACACCTCCAGAATGCTGTCCTTGAGGTCCCCTCCTTCGGAAAGCTCGTTGCCGAGCAGGTCCTCGATGGCCCTCTCATAGCAGTCCAGCCTCGACATGTCGTTCTGGCGCACCGCCGCGGAAGCGACCGCCCCGGCCCCCTGGCCGCATGCGTACGACGGGATGATGCCCTCGCCGACGAACGCCAGCGTCTGGCCGGCAGCATCCCCGGCGAACAACACGTTGCCGCGGCGCGGACCGCCCAGGAAGCCTGGGAGCGGAGCGTCACCGGTCTTGACCTCCAGCACCTTGTCGACGTCAAACATGTCCATCAACATGGGGTTCGTGGCGAGCCACTCCTGCAGCCTGTCCCTTCGGTTGCCGTGCAACCCGATGGCCGCCAGGCCGACATTGGCGCGTCGCGGCCCCTTCGGGATGATCCATCCGTAACCGAGGCCGACCTCCGGCTCCAGGAAGATCTGCATCCCGGCCGGCAGCCTCTTGTTGGAGACCATCTCGTACTCGATGCCCTTGGCCATGGCCTTCTCGGTGAAGAGCTCCACGCCCATCAGGCGGGATACGGTGCTGTGGACCCCGTCGGCCGCTATGACGACCTTCGGATGCACCCTCGTCTCCACGCCCTGATGCATGATGGTCGCTTCAATGACGTTCCCGTCCCGCATCTCGATGTCGGTCAGGCGGGCGTCGGCGTGCACCATGGCACCCGCCTCCGCGGCCTTGGCCGCCAGCGCCTTGTCGAATATCTTCCTCTCCAGCGAGACGGCCTTCCAATATGGCTCCCGGCTCGTCAACGCGATACGGCGATCGAGCAGGAACTTGGTGTGGTCCAAGGCCATGGCCTTCGCGCCCGGGGGCAGGTTCAGCTTCAGCCTCTTGAGCAGCGTCTCGCCCACCACCTCGCCGCACTGCACCGGAGTGCCGATCTCCTTCTTGCGGTCGATGAGCAGCGTGCTGGCCCCGCCCTCCGCGGCAGTCATGGCGGCCGAGCTCCCAGCCGGGCCGGCGCCTATTACCAATACCTCGCATTCCTTCAGCATGTTACCACCCCACCATGGCGGAACGGACGTACGCCATGTAAAGGCCCCTGTACTTGGGATAGATCAGCATGGCCTTGAAGAAGGATGCTGGAAGCGAGCCGCGGCCGAACATGCGGGCCGATTCCTTGTATCCTTCTTCGTTCAGTTCAGCGAACTGCCGGTACGCCCTCATGAAGCTGGGGTGGTTGAACAGGGACGGACGCCACCACCGTTCGTACGTTCCGGGGTCATCCCACAGCACGGCCTCGGCGGCCTTCCTGCCGGACACCAGGGCGGCCCGGATGCCCCCGAATGTGAGGGGGTTGGGCATGGCCGCGGCGTCGCCGACCAGAAGGCAGCGGCCGTCGGTTATGCGGTCCAGGCCGCCGGTCGGTATGGCGCGGCGGTGCTTCTCGATGATGTCCTCCTTGACCACGTCGGTCCCGCGCGGGAACCCGATGCGCGCGTGCTTGCCGGCCGGGAACTCCCAGCGGTACCCGCCGTTGTACTGCGGTCCCTGGATGAACGATATCTTGTTGCTCGGAAGATCCTTGTCAACGATGTACTGCTCGGTCCATATGACCTCCGGCGGCTCGGTGCCGAAGACCTCGCGGCGGACACGGGAATTGACGCCGTCGGCGCCGATGAGATACCTTGCGGCGACCCTGCTGCCGGAAGAGCAGCTGAGGATGTATCGGCCGTTCTCCCTCTGGACGGATAGCACGGCGTCCTTCTCCATGATGCCGCCCTTCGCAAGGTAGCGGCCCTGGACCGAGCGCAGGAACTTAGGCCGATCAATCACGTACCCATTGTGGCGGATGCCCATGACCACCCCGCCCGGCCATATCTCCTCGACGTAGTTGATGTCGTGCACGACGTGCTCCGCCCTCAACGGGCGCAGCTGGCGGAAAGCGGCCTCCGAGACGGCCTCGCCGCACATGCGGTGATAGAGATCGTAATTCTTACCGTCCAGTCGGTCCATGAGGAGAACGTTCATCTCCGGACGGTATTCCTTGAGGAAGAAGGCGGCCGAAGTGCCGGCGCATCCTCCGCCCACAATAACAGCATCATATTCTTCCATTGTCACACCTCGAAGTGCTGGCGACATCGACCATGGAATAACCGAAGTCGAACGATAGGAACGCGAACAGGTAAATGAAGGATGGCAGAGCTCCGACGATGCAGAGAATGAGCACGCCCACCTTGAGCAGGGGGCGCTGGCGCAGGATGTTTGCCTTCAGGGAATGATCGTCATCGGCCGGAAGGGCATCCACCTTCTCATCCAGGAACGAGAGGATGAAGACCACTGCGATCGCTGCCAGGTTGATGTGCCCGTACACGATAAGGGCGGCGATGGAGAGGACCATCGCCGCCGTGAAAGCAATGCGGAAGGCGATGTTGTCGTACTTGCCCGCCACGAGGAGAGAGAGCAGCATGCCGATGAAGATGACGGCGGTGCCCTCGTCGAGCAATGCCATGGCTCCCATCCACAGGCCCGCCGGCAATGCCAACAGGAACGCCGTCCTCTGGCAGTACACGCCGGAGTCGAACGCCTCGTCACCATACTTGACTATGATGCCCAGCAGGAGGTACGAGAGCGGGAGAATGAGCGAGTACAGGAGGTCGGCCCGATCGATGAAATAGCTGACCATTACCGCTATGACGGCGGCGGCCAGCGCGAGGGCGGCGAAGAATGGTAATGCCAGACTACCTCGGGTTGCCGACGCGACCTCCATGACGCCTGTCAAATGCCGCGATGTGTTATGAACCTTGGCCAATTCGGCCGGCAATATATTGGTGTTCGACATTATGTCCAAATGGCAAGAGGGCGAAATGAAATGGGAAAACAGCAAGAGGTTTTGGGCATGCCCGAGAGGGCATGTGGTCTTGAGGTCAGCCCTCGTGTTCAGGACCTGCTTGGCAGCACGGCGCGGAGGGCTCGGACGGCCCACCCCCGCATGGGGCGGCCCTTCCGCCCATCTCTCATCTTCTTGCCAATGACAATATGGCGTCCACCGAGGAGAGCGTACTGCCCCCTCAGCTCGTCCTTTACGTAGCGATCGATCTCCTGTTCCGGCATGCTTGTCAGCGCGTACGATGCAGTGAATGACATCTTGTCCACCTACGAATCCGAGTAGAACGTAAGGGGGCCATATCCTTTGACCCGGCCTGCGGCGGTCTTTGCCGAGAATGATTAGCACGGTGCTTGACAGCGATGCGCACGGCGTCGGCGTGGAACGGTTTATCTCCCCATTTGCTGATAAGCCGTCGTGCCGAACTACGAGGCCGTGCTGGAGGTCAAGCATGACTGCCCCTACTGCAACATAACGGAGCTCCATCCGGGCATCCACATCACTGCCTGGGATACCACGGCCATGCACATCGCCGTCGTCACCTGCGATCGCGAGGGGGAGCTGGAAGACTTCCGGCGGGAGCTCTCGGCCTCGCTCGATCATGATCTGGTATCGCAGCAGGCCAATCGCCTGGAGGTAGTGATACGGGATCGCAACGTGAAGCCCGACTCGGTCACTTCCCTCATATCGCGATGCGACTGCTGGTGCACCCAGCCATCGGTGGCGGAGATGGGATGGGAGAAATACCGGGTGTTCTCGTGGGACAAGGCCAACCTGTCGCGTCTCGTCAGCCTCATATCTGCTGCGGGCGGCACCGTGCGCGTCAGCTCGGTGCGCCAGCTGGGCCTGCCGTCGTTCACCAGGGACATGATGATGCCGGTCGGCAACATCCTGCACGGCCTGACGCAGAGGCAGATCGACGCGCTGATAACCGCGCTGGAGCGCGGCTACTACGATTCCCCCGCCCGGGTATCGGCCGACGAGCTGGCCAAGGCCCTGTGCCTTTCACGCTCCACGCTGTCCGAGCACTTACGCAAGGCCGAGGCGAGGCTGCTGCTCAACATCCTCCCGGTGATGCGGATGACCCACGAGGAGGAGTATTAGACGATCCTCTTGAGCAGCCATGCCATGTTGCGTCCGAGGTCGCTCATGATGCGCCTGCCCTCCCCGTCGGAATCAACATCGCCCTGCTCACGTCCCACCAGAACGTTCCAGTAGGAAGAGCCGGGCACGATCATCTCGGCGATCAGGAAGAAGTTGTTGATCTCCTGGAAGGTCGCAAGCGCCCCGGCACGGCGGTTGACCGCGACAGCAGCGCCGACCTTACGGGCGAACATGCCGCCATTCGCTCCACCCACGTAACCGACGCGGTCGATGAACGCCTTGGTCTGCGCGCTCATCGTTCCGTAATAGACGGGCGAACCTATCAGGACGCCATCGGCCATGGCGATCTTCGCGACGTACTCGTTCACGCGGTCGTCGGTGATCTTGCATTTGCCGTCCTTCCTCTGGCGGCATATCCCGCAGGCTTGGCACGGTGCTACCGGCTCGCTGCCCATCTCCACCAGTTCGGTCTCGATGCCTTCCTTCTCCAGCTCATCGAGCACCATGCGCAGCGCGCGGTGAGTGTTGCCGCTCTTCCTCGGGCTGCCGCTGAACGCTATGACCTTCATGGCACGAAGATAGCGGCCGATGTAATTGTATTGTTGGCCTCATCTCACCATTTTCCCCTGATAACGGATCGATATGCCACCATTGTACACGGATGCAAGAGGAATCCAGGTCCTGAGCTTGCAGGAGAGGAGATAGGTGAGGCCGCGGCATCTTGAGATGTGGATCTCGCCGCGATGAGCGATACGCTAGCGCAGACCATTTAATCGGAAGGGACTTATATGATATCCACAATCCGGTAACACGAATTGAATGTTCGTGTTATGAGGGACCCTGATGCATATTCCCGATGGATTGATGGACCCCGCGGTGTTCCTGGCGGGCTGGGCTGTTGCGGTCGTCGTTCTGGCGGTCGCCATGGCAAAGGTCGGCAGGACGATCGACCAGAAGGCCGTTCCGCTGATGGCTCTGCTCGCCGCTGGAATATTCATGGCCCAGATGCTCAACTTCCCGGTTGGCTTCGGGACGACCGGGCACCTTATCGGCGCCGCCCTGGCGGTGTACATGCTAGGCCCTCTCGCCGCCATGGTGGTGATGACGGCCATACTTCTCATCCAGGGCCTCATGTTCGGCGACGGCGGCATCACCGCCCTCGGTCTGAACATCCTCAACATGGCCATCATAGCGCCCCTGACCGCCTGGGGCATCTTCGCCTTGGCGGGCCGTTCGACGTGGAGCGTTCCGGTTGCGGCCTGGGCATCGGTCATGGCCGGTGCGGCCGCCTGCGCCTTTGAGCTTTCGGCCAGTTATACCCTCTCGGGCGGAGCGTACGGCATCACCGGCTCTTTGGCCATCCCGGCCATGCTCGGCTATCATGCCCTGATAGGCATAGGCGAGGGGCTTATCACCGGCGGCATCGTCGCATACCTCACAAAGGTCGCGCCGGAGATGGTGCGAGGCGATCCGACCGCCGTCCCGGTCCCGAGGAAGAGGTACACCAACGCCGCCTTGGGCATCACGGTGCTGTTCGGCATCGGCCTGGTGCTGTTCTTCATGTTCTCAGCCGGAATGGGGGACGGACTGGAGAGCGTCATGGAGGCGGCCGGCGTGGAGGAAGTAACACCTCTCTTCGGCGGCCTCATGGGATACGGAGAGGACTACCTCTCGGCCTTGGTGGCCGGCATCATCGGATTTGCGGCGGTGTTCGCCGTGATCTACCTCGCCTTCCGCCGAAGGAAGGCCGCTGAAGAGACAGAAACACAGTGACGTGGCCTCCCATGAACCACGGCGAGATCGACCAGTACTCCGTCCGTTCCCGATGGTACGGCTTCGACCCACGGGTCAAGCTGGTCTGCGTCATCGGCCTGGTGGTGGTGACGGCGTTCATGCGGGACCTCGCCCCGTTGGTGGTCATATTCGCCTTCGTGGCGGCGTTGCTCCTCCTCTCCAGGGTACCGCTCCGACACCTGGGCGGGGGCATCGTTCTGGCGCTCCCGTTCATCATATTTCCGGTGCTGGCCATGGTCATCACTTCCGGCCCGATGCCCGCGCTGCTCATGACAATGCGCATTGTTTCCTCGATCTTCGCCTTGATGCTCCTTATCACCACCACGCCGATGTTCGATCTGCTCAAGGCGATGAGATGGTTCCATTTCCCAGCTTTGATGTCTTCCCTGCTGCTCTTCACATACCGATTCATATTCGTGCTGATCGATGAGATGGAGAGGATGAAGATGGCGCGGAAGGCGAGAGGCTTCACGGGGCGCGGCAGTTTGCTGTCGCGTGATGTGTTCAAAACCCTTTCGTACACCGCGGGAATGGTCTTCGTGCGTTCCAATGCCAGAGCCATGAACATCTACAACGCGCTGATGGCCCGAGGCTTCACCGGAGAGGTGGTCACCCTCCGGAGGTTCAAGGCGCGTCCGGCGGACGGCGCCTTTGGCGCAATGTTCGTGTGCGTCGGCGTAATCGCGATAATGCTCCAGATGGGGGTGGCTTTCTGAGAACTATACAACTCCAGGACGTTGGATTCACTTACGATGATGGCATGCAGGCGCTTCACGACGTCACGCTGTCGGTCTCCTCCGGGGAGAGGGTGGCGCTGGTCGGGCCGAACGGCGCCGGTAAGAGCACGCTGCTGCACATCATGTCCTCGCTGTACTCCCCGACGTCCGGAACGGTACGAATCGACGGGGAGGAGGTCACCAAGAGTACGCTGGAGAAGACCCGGTTCAAGGTCGGCTTCCTCTTTCAGGACCCGGACGACCAGGTCTTCATGCCCCGGGTGGTGGACGACGTGTCCTTCGGGCCGGTCAATATGAAGCTCGCTCCTGAGGAGATCGCCCTCCGAACGAGGGAGGCGATCGAGGCGGCCGGCATCGCCGGTTACGAGGATCGCGCTCCGCACCACTTGAGCTTCGGAGAGAAGAAGCGAGTGGCCATCGCCGGCATACTGGCAATGCGTTCTCCCATCCTGCTGCTGGACGAACCGACCGCCAACCTCGATCCCCAGGGAAGGCGGGACCTGGTGAACGTCCTCATGCCGCTGCGCGACAAGACCATGGTCATCGCGACCCACGATCTCTCGGTCGCCCTTGAGCTGACGGATCGCGTCATCGTGCTCAAGCGGACGGTGCTGTACGACGGCACCTTCCGCGGACTGGTGGAGCGGCCGGACATATTGACCGAAGCGAGGCTGGAGCTACCGTCGGTCCCGCGGCTCATGGAGCGATGGATGGAACGCACCGGCCGCACGGGGCCGCTGCCGCTGACCATAGACGAGGCGCTGACGATGCTGGAAGAGAGCCGCGTGCGGTGATGAGGACGGAGAATTTATGTCCGAACTTGCATTCTTTATCACCCATGCTGTACCTCCAGCCCCTTAATTAATATGAAAGAACTTGGGCCGTTTCCAGAATCGTTTCATACTCCTGATATTTGCATATCTGGCATACAAAATACCAACCAAAAGGTTCACTATATTGTATCAGTAAAACGGCACCCTTTTATCTTATTACAACATCTATAACCTGTAGGATAGGTGATACAAGGTGGCAACTGTGTCATTCAACAAGCCATTGGAGATACGAAGCGACGAGTCAGCTTCTGCTCTAATCCGGGCATCCGAGGAAACAGATTGCCATAAGCCTATTAAGAGAGTAAATATCTCCAGGGAAAGAGAGAGTGGTCTTTCATCCCTGAGAAAACGATATTCTCGTTAAGAGATCTTCTTGATTCTGCCTATGGTGATGAGACCTCAGTATGCAGCGATCTTCGAACCTTTAGTTGCGCTAAGGATTCTGATATTCAGCATTTTTTAATAGAGAGGGCGATTCCTTTTGAGAAAGCCCATAAAAGTAGGACATACGTCATTTTGGATCAAGGGTTGTTAGAAGAAGGCGTTGTCGAGGTCCTGGCCTACTTTTCTGTTGCGATGGATTTTCTTCTGATTCGTGAAGGAGTGTCGAAAACATTTAAGAGAAAACTTAACGGAATATTTAATGACGACTCGGTCCCCTGCTACCTCATAGGTCAACTCGCAAGAAGTGATTCATGTCCCAAGGAAACCCTCCGGGGAGAAGAAATCCTAGATTATGCTTTAAGTGTGTTGCTGGATGCTCATGATCTTGTTGGCGGAAGATTCGTAAGGGTTGATAGCAAGGAATGCGATGGACTATTGTCTTTTTACATGGAAAACGGATTTACATTATTGCCCGATAAAGAAGAGAACGGTTATTGCCAGCTAGTACGATTCATATCGAGTGAAAAACAGAGCGGTTGAAGGAATATATTCTGACCTTGATGCCCATAATTGAACTGAAACTGAGTGCTGCCTTCTATTAAGCAGAACTGTAACCGCTCCCTGACTCATTCGTACACTTGCACACTCACTTAACGGGCTCGGGCGGGACTTACATCCTCGGAATATGCCCGGCAGGCTGTCACGAAGTTCTGCGCCCACTCGGGGCTGGAGCCGAAGTGTAGGTGGGTGTACGAGGCCAGCGTTCTGTTCTTGACGAACCCGTCCATTGAGGCTTCGATCCCTTCCTCCTTGTTCAGGTCGTAGGCGAAGGCCCCTATGTCGTGGCCAAAGACCTTGGAGTAATGGAACACATGACCTCGAGTTGCATCTCCAACCTTTGCCAGCACGTTATCCCTTATGACCTTCGCCTCGACGTACCCCAGCGCCTGCAGCTTTTCGGTCATGCGCACCTCAGCGTCGAACACCCCGGTCATGTCGTACCTCGCTCCTTCCAGCGTGGTCAGCCCGGCGCACATGTACATGAGACCGCCGCACTCGGCATAGATGGGCATTCCCTCGTCAGATAGCTGCTTCACCTTCGCCCTGACTGATTCGTTGGAATCCAGCTGCTCGGCGAACATCTCCGGATATCCTCCTCCGAAGTACAGGCCGTCGACATCGGGGACCTCGCCCCTGAGGGGGGAGAAGAACACCAGCTCCGCTCCTGCGTCCCTCAGGTACTGAAAGTTATCCTCATAGTAGAAGTTGAACGCCTCGTCCCGAGCAACGCCGATGCGCGCTTTCGTCTGTGCTGGCCTAGCGTCAGGAACGACGATATCCAGCTCAGGAGCGGAATTCGCGATCTCCATCAGGCGGCCGATGTCCAGGTTCTCCTCTATGAGCACCCTGATCCTCTCGTACCTATCGCGATCGAGGTTCTCCTCGGCCGGAACCAGGCCGAGGTGGCGGCTCTCCAGCTTGATGTCCGCATCCTTCGGTATTCCGCCCAGGCAATCGATGCCCCGCAGCGAGTCGCGGAGCATGTCCAGATGCCGCTTCCCGCCGACGTTGTTGAAAATGACCGCCCGGACGTCCGCATATGGATCGTATTGCTGGAAGCCCAGCGCCACCGCGCCCACGCTCCTGGCCGAGGCCGACGCGTCCAGGACGAGGATGACCGGGGCCTTCAGCACCTTGGAGAGGTGCGCGGTCGAACCTTCTTCGCTCCTGCCGTCGTAGCCGTCGTACAGGCCCATCACACCCTCGATGACCGAGATCCCGGCGCCCTCGGAGGCGCGGGCGAACAGCTCAGGCACAGCATCAGGAAACATCCAGGTGTCGAGGTTGCGCGACCTGCGGTCCAGCAATACGGAATGGTGCATCGGATCGAGGAAGTCGGGCCCGGACTTGAACGGCTGAGGATCGAGGCCTCGTTCCTTCAGCGCGAGCAGGATGCCGACAGTGATGGTCGACTTGCCCACCCCGCTCCGTTCTCCGGCGATGACCACTCGGGGGCGGCGCGTTTCACCGCCTCCATGCACTGAGATCGGTGATGAACGACGTTGGCAGTGACGCTAGGGCATCTCGCGCTCCCTTGGGCCTCATAATGTTGGATGTATCATCCAATCCGTATTTAATGATGGTCGATAGGCGGCCTGATACGATGCCCTGCAATGGCAGAGCGAACTTGGAGCATCAGTCTAGAGCTGGGCCTGCCCGCCCCCGACAGGTTCGGCATTGCTAATGTATTAATATCGACCGTTTCAAGGAACGTCATGGGCCGTGAAAGCCTAACGCGGAGGATGATGATTTGAGATCGACAGAGGAACAGCAGATGATGGGGGACCCCCTGAAGGTAGCGAGCAACGTTGCCGGGCTCCTCCTGGAGAACGACCGGGTGAGGGTCATCACCGGAACCCTGAAGCCAGGCGACAAGGCAGCTATGCACTCCCACCCGGACCATGTCGTGTACACCACGAAGAGCGGCAAGATCAAGCTGACATATCCTTCCGGAAACACGAAGGACATAGACATGGAAGAGGGAAGGGCGATGTTCATGGAAGCCCAGTCGCATGAGGTCAACAACATCGGCGATACGACAGTGGCGTTCGTCGTGATCGAGCTCAAGTGAGTGTTCGATCCTCCGGCTGCGACCGACCCGGAAGGTCTCTTCTTCCCTGACTAGACGATCTTCCGTGGCTAGACCCAGGAGATGGGGACCAACGCATCACCCATCGGTCTTTTTCATGAGCGCGGCGAGCATCGATTCGAAGGTGGCATGCTGAGGCATTACCGTTACCGACACGCCCATGGCCTCCAGCTTCCTCTTTGTAGGCGGTCCCATGGCCACCACCGCCCGGTTATTGAGCATCTCGATGATCTCGTCACCGGCGCCCATCCTCTCGGCGGCATCGATGAACGTCGCCGCGGTCATGGCAGAGGAGAACACGAACGCGTCGATCTCGCCGGCGAGCGCCTTCTGAACGACGTTCTTTAGCTCCTCTCCTTCGGGCTGCGGCTCGAGGCGGTAGACAGGCACCTCCATCACCGAAGCGCCGGCGTCCTGAAGGCCGGTCACGAGTATCCGCTCCCCTTTGTCAGAACGCAGCAGGCATATGCCCTTCCCCTCGACGCCGCGGGAAGTCAGCATCCTGACCACGCCTTCCGAGGTGTACTCCTCGGGGATCAGGTCCACCCTCATGCTATCCTCGCGCATGGCGGCGGCGGTGGCAGGCCCTATGGCCACGGTAACGCAGCGGTCGATCAACTGGACGACGTCCACATCATGCATCCTGGCAAGCTCAAGGATCGCATTCACGGACGTCGAGGAGGTCAGGACCGCGTATGCCATGCTGCCCCGCTTCAGCTCGTCGAACAGGCGGCCGATGTCAGGAGTGTCGTTCGGAACGATGACCAGAGGGGATGCGGCCACGGTATCGAAGCCGAGATCGCTCGCTATCTTCAACGATTCCTCCATCTTGTCCACCGGGCGCAGGACTGCCAGTCTCATCGCAGGTCCCCCAATGCATCGCGAAGCGAAGCGACCGAGCCGACAACGATCACGGCCGGCGAGCCGATGCCTTCCTGCTCGCACTTCGATGCAATGGAGGAGGCCGTCGCCACCACGGCGATCTGTTCGGACATCGAGCCATTCTGCACCACTGCGACCGGAGTATCGGGATCGAGGCCGCCATCGATGAGCGCCTCCATGTTCCTCCTCAGCCGGGCCATTCCCATCAGGATGACGATCGTCCCCTTCAGACGGGCAAGGCCGCTCCAGTCAACCTCTTCTCCATCCTCGGCCTCATGGCCGGTGACGAACGTCACGAAGGAAGCATGCTCGCGGTGCGTGACCGGTATGCCGGCCAGTGCCGGCGCCGATATCGCCGACGTGACGCCGGGAATGACATGGACCACGACACCAGCAGCGCGAAGGTGCTCCGCCTCCTCGCCGCCGCGGCCGAACATGAATGGGTCGCCCCCCTTCAGCCGGACGACCTTCTTTCCTTCCAGCGCCTTGGAGGCGACGATCTCGTTGATGCGGTTCTGCCTCACCTTGTGATGACCGCCTCGCTTGCCCACGTCGATAAGTTCCGCGTCCCCCCGCGCCTCCTTCAGCAGCGCATCCCCGGAGAGGGCGTCGTAGAGGATGACATCGGCCGCCCTCAACGCCTCCAGGCCGGCGACGGTTATCAGTCGGGGATCGCCTGGACCGGCCCCCACCAGAGTTACCTCGGCGTTCATGCTCTTCCCTCCTGTCCAGCCAGTATCCTGGCGATGTTGTTCAGCTGGGCCTCCAGATCGGCCATGGGGATCGACCGGTCGACGCGCACAGCACCGCCCGGCGAGAACATCACCCCTATCACCCTCATGCTATCACCGCTGCTCCGGGCCCACACGCCGACCGGAATCGAGCAACCTCCGCCCAGTGCCCTGACGACATGGCGCTCCGCCTCGACCTCGCTCCTCGTTCTCGGATCATCGAGGCCGCGGAGCGCGGCGGCATGCTCGCTTCCCTTCCGGCACACCACGGCGATCGCGCCCTGCCCGGCGGCCGGGATGAATTCCTCAGGATCGAGGATGAAACCCTCCTCCGGCAGGCCCAGACGCATCAATCCCGCTCTTGCCAGCACGATGGCGTCGAACTCCCCTTGCTTCCACTTTCGGATGCGGGTGGGCACGTTGCCCCGCAGGTCCTTGACATCGAGGTCCGGACGCCTGGCAAGCAGCTGTGCCGTCCTCCGCACGCTGGAAGAGCCGATAACAGCCCCGCGTGGCAGCTGCTCCAGCGGCACTCTGGACATCAGGATGTCCTCCACCGGCGCGCGGGGCAGCACCGCCGCCACCTCCGTGCCGGGGGTCGGTTCCACCGCCATGTCCTTCAGGCTATTCACCGCCACATCTATCTCGCCGGCCAGCAGCCGGTCGTCCAGCTCCCTGACGAAGGCGCCGAAGCCCCCCAGCGCGCTGAGCGGCCGGTCCTTGACGATGTCTCCCGTCGTCCTTACCTGCTTGATCTCGATGTCGATCTCCGGATGGCGCTCTCGCATGGCGTCGATCACCATGCGGGTCTGCGTCATGGCCAGGTCGCTCGCCCTGGTACCGATGATCATCTTATCGCCTCCAGCGCGTCATCGTACGCATCGACGATGCGGCGGACGTCCTCGTCGGTATGGGCGGTGCTGAGGAAGCAGGTCTCGAACTGGGACGGGGGCACGTACACGCCCCTTTCCAGCAGCGCGTGGAACAGGCGCATGAAGCGGGAAGCGTCACACGACATGACGTCGCGGTGGTTCCGCACCGGCCGGTCGGTCATGAACATCTGGAACATGGAGCCGATGCCGGCCACCTGATGATCGAGGCCATGAGCGTTGATGACCTCAGCAAGCTGAGACCGGACCATCTCGCCTTTTCGCTCCAAACCTTCGTGTCCGACGCGCTCCAGTTCGTTCAGCGCGGCCAGGCCGGCGGCCATGCTGAGCGGGTTGCCGGAGAACGTCCCGGCCTGGTACACCTTGCCGAGCGGGGAGACGTTCCTCATGATCTCGGCGCTGGCCCCGAACGCTCCGATGGGGAGGCCGCCGCCCAGCACCTTGCCCAGGGTGGTAATGTCAGCCTGGACGCCGAACCGCGCCTGCGCCCCGCCCATGCTCAGGCGGAAGCCGGTGATGACCTCATCAAACATCAGGAGAACGCCGTGCTTCCGCGTCAGCTCGCGCAGCTGCTGGAGATAACCGCCGTCAGGCAGCACCGGCCCTATGTTGCCCATGACCGGTTCCACCAGGACCGCCGCGATCTCACCGCGGTGAGCGGACAGCAGTCTCTCGGCCGCCTCGATGTCGTTATACGCCAGCGTCAGGGTGTTCGAGGCCGTCTCCTCCGGCACTCCCGCCGAGTCCGGCGACGAGTGCGTCGTAGCCCCGGAACCTGCCTTGACCAGAACGCTGTCGTGGGCGCCGTGGAAGCCGCCCTCCATCTTGACGATCTTCTTCCGGCCGGTGACACCGCGCGCTAGGCGTACGGCATGCATGGTGGCCTCGGTCCCAGAGCTTACGAAGCGCATCATCTCCATCGCCGGGAAGTGCCGCCTCACCGTTTCTGCCAGCAGGATCTCCTTCTCGACCGGCGCTCCGTACAGCGTTCCGTCCCCGGCCTGCTCCTGGACCGCCTTGACGACGGAGGGATGAGCGTGACCCAGGATCAGCGGACCGAAGCCCAGGCAGCAGTCTATGAGCTCGTTCCCGTCGGCATCGTACAGCCTCGAACCCCTTCCGCGCTTGATGTAGGTTGGATATGGAGAAAAGGCGCGCACCGGCGACGATACGCCGCCCGGCATCAACCCCGCCGCCCGGTCGTACAGCTCTTTGGAGCGTGAGCGGTCCATTCACTCACCCCTCAAGAGGCGGGCCGCCTCGCATGCGAAGTACGTTATGATCATGTCGGCGCCGGCCCTCTTGATCGAAAGCAACGATTCCATCATCGCCCTGTCGCCGTCCAGCCAGCCATTGGCCGCCGCGGCCTTTATCATCGCATACTCGCCGCTGACGCTGTAGGCGGCCAGCGGCTCGTCGAAGGCGTCTAGCGCCTCCCGGATGATATCAAGGCAGGGCATTGCCGGCTTGACCATCAGGATGTCCGCGCCTTCCAAGAGATCGTCCCTCATCTCCCTGATCGCCTCCCGGCGGTTCCCGGGGTCCATCTGGTGGGTCCGGCGGTCCCCGAATCCCGGAGCGCTGTCGGCGGCGTCGCGGAACGGGCCGTAGAAGGCCGAGGCGTACTTGGCTGAATATGCCATGATGGCGACGTTCTCGAATCCGGCATCGTCCAACGCCTGGCGTATCGCTACCACCTGCCCGTCCATCATGCCCGACGGCGCGATGATGTCGGCGCCCGCTTCGGCCTGTGAGACCGCGGTGCGGGCATAGCGCTCCAGCGTCCGATCGTTGTCGACCTCGCTGCCGCGCAGGATGCCGCAGTGGCCGTGGGAAGTGTATTCGCACAGGCATAGGTCCGTAATGACCGTCATGCCGGTGCCGCCCTTGATGTTGCGAACGGCCGTCTGGACGACTCCGTCATCGGCCCATGCGGCCGAGCCTTCCTCGTCCTTCCGCTCCGGTATGCCGAACAGCAGCACCGCCGGTATGCCCAGCGCCTCGGCCGTCTGCGCTTCCGTGACCGCTTCTGAAGGCGGCCTCACCATCACGCCGGGCATCGAGCCGACCGGCTTGGCTGACTTGAGCGTCTCGTTCACGAACATGGGGTGGATGAGATCGCTGGTGGACAGCCTGGTCTCGCGGACCATGTCGCGTATGCCGGGACTAATGCGCAATCTTCGGGGACGGTTTGTCGGGAACATCTGCATTACCTTCCATTCTGAACATCTCCCCCACCAGGGAGAGGGTTTGCACGTCTCCGTCCCTCGATGCTTCCTTCAGCATCTTGGTGGGGTCCGCCAGGAGCTTTTTGATCATGGAGCCGGCAAAGTCGTTCAGAACGTCCTCTGCCGGTTCGGTGCCGGCGGCCAGGCGGTTGAGCGCTTTGCGCACCTCCCGCTCCTTCAGTGAGTTGAACCTGACGTACAGCTGCGAGATCAGCTCGTCGGCGTGCATCTCGCGGATGCGCTCCCCCAGCCCGTCGAGCTCGGCGGCGACGATCCTCTCTGCGCTCCGCACCTCGTCGCGGCGGCGTAGGTAGTTCTCCTCCGCCTTCCCGCGGAGCCCGTCGATGTCGTACAGCTCGACCCCCGGTATCGCGCCTACCTCCGGTTCGACGTTGCGCGGGAAGCTCACGTCGATGACGATCATGACTCCTTTCCCTTCGGGACGCTGCCGCAGAGCCGCCTCCACGTGCTCCCTGGTCAAGATCATGTGGGTCGCCGAGGTCGCGCACAGCACCACGTCCGAGAGGGCCGCATAGTTCACCAGGTTGTCGTAGCGGACCGCGCGGCCGTTGAGCGTCCATGCGAGCTCGACCGCCTTGGAGTAGGTTCGATTGGACACGAACACCGCCTTCGGCCCTTTGCCGGCGAGGTGCCTGGCTATCAGGGTGGCGACCTCCCCGGCCCCGATCACGAGGATGTTTCGATCGGACAGATCGCCTAGCCGGGCCTCGGCCAGCTCGACCGCGGCCGAGCCGACCGATACCGCTCCCTTGTTCACCTTCGTTTCGGTGCGCACCTTCTTGCCGACCGAGATGGCCTTCCTGAACACGATGGACAGGACCGTCCCCATGGTGCCCTCCTGCACCGCCAGCTCGTAGGCCGCCTTGACCTGCCCCTGTATCTGGTCCTCGCCCAGGATCAGGGACTCCAGCCCGCTGGCCACTCGTAATATATGTCCGACCGACTCCTTCCCGTTCATGTACAGGACGAGGTTGGCGTTGGCGTCGAAGGGCATCATGCCGTCGATTAGCACCGCCATGGCCTGCCAGGTCGCTTCCATGTCGTCCGTCACGGTATAGATCTCGACGCGATTGCAGGTGCTCAGGACTGCGCATTCCTTCACCCCGGGAAGCCGGCACATCATCCTGAGCAGATCCTCCGGCGCCTTCTGCCCCAGCTTCTCGATCTCCGACAATTTGGCCTGCTTGTGAGTTATGTGAGCGCTGAATATGGTGTTCATTGCCGTCCCGCCATCCTGGCCATGGCCCTGGCCCTTGCAGCTTCCGTATCGCTCTCCAGGAGGTCCCAGATGATCTGGTCGTCCAATACGTCGCGCAGGAACTCCTCCCTCTCCGCCTGAGATGGCAACCTGCACTTGGCGTCCTCCCGGAGGTCCTCCTGAAAACGGACCATCCTATCGTACCGGCCGTCGAGTTCTCTCTCCAGCTTGAGCCGCAGGTACCTCGCCATGGCAGGGCTGCGCCCCCCGGTGGATATGGCGACGGCGTAGGTGTCTCTCTCCACCACCGACGGAATGAGGAAAGTGGAGAGGCCGTCGGCACGATTGCACAGCACGTTCCTGTTCCTCGCTTCGCGGGCGATCGCGTCGTTGAGGCCACGGTCATCGGTGGCGGCGACCACCAGATCGGCCCGTTCCATCAGGTGGGGAAGCTGCTCCCCGATATCCGCCCTTACCAGGTCGACGCGCTCATCGAAGCCATCGACGAGATCCAATGCCACTACGGTCACATGGGCCTCGCGGGCGAGGAAGTTCGCTTTTCGCCTTCCGACCGCTCCCCCGCCGAACACCACGACCTCGATGCCAGTCATGTCCACGAACAGGGGAAGCATGATCATCCGCTCCGGAGTTGGCTCGGCCGGCCAAGGCGGAACTGGAATGCTTGCACCGCTATCATTCCAAATGCCGGTGCCCCCTTGCCCGTCGGCGTTCGGCGACCCTCCAAGCTCATACTGCCGAAATCGCAGAACGCCTAGTAATACTTTGCCGCATCATCGTAACACGAGTTTATGCAGCAAGGTTGAGTCATCGCCTCAACCCTGTTTGGAAGATCGCTCTTCCCTCTTGGTTTCGGGAGATGGGCGCAGTGCCTTGTCCAGTGTGAACCTGAACGTGCTCCCGCTCTTGCCGTCCGATTCGATCCAAATGTGACCACCATGCCGCTCCACGATCCTCTTGGCGAGCGCGAGACCGATGCCGGTGCCCTCATATTCCTCTCGGGTGTGCAGACGCATGAACATCTGGAACAGCCTTCCCTGCTGTTCGGGCGGAACGCCGATGCCGTTGTCCTGCACCGCCAACTCCCATTCGTTCCCCCGGTCAGTGGCGGCCATGGTTATCCTGGGCTCCTCATCTCCATGATATTTGATGGCGTTGC
>ENA-UOOM01000219-UOOM01000219.1-fermentation-metagenome-genome-assembly--contig:-NODE-219-length-71693-cov-21.568023_pt1 | contig 71693 bp, 59 predicted proteins | sample MGYA00245781_ERZ724031 | MGnify/ENA primary metagenome ERZ724031 (study PRJEB28704, sample SAMN03018317) | fermentation metagenome | biome: anthropogenic terrestrial biome; feature: soil; material...
TGGCAAGATGTTCTTGCTATACCATCTGTCGAATTTGTTTTTATTGGTCTCTTTGGTTGAGCGCATCATGTGGGCACTCATCATTGGAGTTAGCGTAAGAGAAATAATCAACGACAGCGTGATAATAATTGTTACCATCCACCCGAGCTGTTTAAACATCACACCTGCAAAACCGCCTACCATTGTCATAGGCAGGAACACTGCAATAATTGTAAGTGTTGATGCTATAACCGAAAGGGAAACCTCCTCGGTACCATATACAGCTGCCTGCTTGGGACGGCTGCCGCGTTCGATATGCGAGGTAATATTCTCAAGCACAACAATGGCATCGTCAACCACCATACCTATGGTTATGGAGAGAGCGGACAGTGAAATAATATTAATTGTATTACCCGTCAAGTACAGGTATATAAATGATCCGATAAGCGAAATAGGTATTGTAACCATAACAATTATGGTTGCACGCCATCTTCCAAGGAAAAACAGAACAATAATACCAACTATAAATAACGCTATCAGGATTGTTTCCAGCAAGCTGTTAATGGATGTTTTAATATAGTCTGAAGTATCCATTACTGTTTCTATATGGATATCAGGCGGCAATGTTTCCTGCAATCCGGGCAACTCTGCCTTTACTGCATCTGCAATAGCAACCGTGTTGGCACCTGATTGTTTTTGCACAATGATACTTGCACTTCGTCTGCCATTGGTGTAGTTTTCCTGTACACGCGACTCAAGAGTATCGCTGACAGTGGCAACATCCCTGAGATAAACAGGGCGTCCCATACTGTTGCCAACAACAATATTATTAAGGTCTCTACTATTTTTGAACTCACCTTCCAGACGCAACATATAGGTTTGTGAACCTATATCAAAATTACCTGCAGGCACGTTCAGGTTTTCAGCTGCAATAACCTGTGCAATCTGTTCGAGTGACATATTGTATGCTTCGAGCTTCGCAGGCACCACATTCACCTGTATCTCGCGTTGTGGGGCACCACCTACTGATACTGTTCCAACACCTGAGATACGATTCAGGGGGTTGGCAACCTGCTCATCCAGGATTTTATATAATGCGCCGGCGCTCTCCTCGGCGGTGGCAGAGAGAACAACTACCGGAATCATGTCTGAGCTGAATTTCAGAATCATGGGATCTTCTGTGCCATCGGGGAGGAACCCGGATATCAGCGACACTTTATCTCTCACATCATTCATCACGGCATCCATATCGGTACCGAAATCAAACTCAAGCATAATCATAGACAGTCCGTCTCTGGACTGTGATGTAATCTCTTTTAGCTTCTCGGTAGTGTTAAGTACATCCTCAAGAGGCCGTGTTACGTTTGCTTCCACATCCTGTGCTCCCGCACCCGAATAAGAGGTCATTACCGACACTATATTTAGGTCGATATTTGGATAGAGGTCGATGGGCAACTGTCTGTAAAACAGAAGTCCTATCAATACTACTCCAATAAATATCAGTGATGTGCCGACGGGATTTTTAACCGCGGTTTCATATATCTTCATATATCTATCTTATTTTATCCTTATATTTAATTAGATAATACCTGTTAATCAACCACTTCAACTTCCGAACCGTCTATCAGGTTGGTATTTCCATGGATAATTACTTTGTCACCTGCATTTAATCCCGAAAGGATTTCATACTTATCATCAATTCTTACGCCAAGTTGCACAAGGGTATATACAGCTTTGCCGTTTTCTTCCACAAATACGTAGCGGTCGTTTGAACCTACTTGCTTCAATACTGCCCTGTCGCTTAACAGGGGACGGTCGTTTGACCCAAAGTTCATTTTTACACGTGAAAACATGCCGGGACGCAGTTTTTGATTACTGTTTGGCACTGTTACCTCCACTGTAAAAGTATGTGACATGGGGTCTATGGTAGGATAAATTAAAGATATCTTACCTTCAAACACTTCATCACCAAGTGCATCTGCCTGAACTTCAACGGGCATGCCAATGCTTACCTGACTGTAATATCTTTCCGATACGTTTAGAGTTACCTTTACCGGGTTCATACTCTCTATTGTAAGAATTGGCAGTTGCATAGCAACATCACCCGGATCATAGTTGCGTGCGGTTACTACTCCACTCAGCGGACTTATCAGTCTTGTATTTTCACTCAGGTTTTCCATTGCTGTTTCGGCAACATCAAGCTGAGTTTTAGCCTGATCAAGCTGTTGTTTAGAAATTCCGCCAACTTCATACAACTCTCTGTATCGCTCATAATCTCTTCTTAATGTAGCAACTTGTGTCTCTTGCTGAGAAAATGTAGCAGCATCCATAGCTACCAACACTTGTCCCTTTTTCACATAAGAGCCCACATCAACGTATATTTGACGTATGCGTCCACCCATGGCGGGCGCAATATTATTTACCTTGTCTGCTTCAACTGTAGCTGTGAATGTTGAGATCTGATCCACCGGTACCAGACTCACCTCTTCAACACGTACTTTTGTCTTTTGTGAAGTTTCACTCTCTGATGCAGACTGTCCGGAGCCTCCGCATGAAATGAGAAAAATAGCTGCAACAAAAGGAGTAAACTTCAATAAGTTATACATTTTCATAAAGTTATATTGTTATTATTATTGTTTTCTATTTGTTTAATTTTAAATCTAAGAATTTTTATCACCTGTTTATATCTTCAACAGGTGCGATATCATATCCTAACACCTTTTCCAAATCAGCTTTTGCAGCGAGGTAATCATAAATTGCGTTTCTGTTTTGAAGCTCTGCATTGAGAACTGCAAGTGCAGCTGCATTTACATCAACAATTGTACCCATCCCGGTTTCATACCTTTTTAAGGTTATGTCGTGACCTTTTCGGGCAAGCTCTACAGATGACTGTGTTGCAATAACTTGTTCGATATTTTTGTTAATCAGATCGAAGTTGTTTTTTATAGACATCCTTAATCCTCTTTCCAACTCCTTACGCTGTTCACTAAGCTGATAGAGTTGTATTTCGGACTGCTTAACATTATGGTAACGCTGACCACCGTTGAACAACGGGATTTGAAGGGTTACTCCCAGCATTGAGTATGGATCCCAGCGATAATTACTGAACCTGAAGTCGTTGTTTTGGCTCATATATGTCCAGTTGAAAGAAGTTACGAGTGATGGCGCATATTGCAGCTTTTGTAATTCATAAGCATTTTTTGCCTGTTTTGCCTGAAGATCAAACTGCTTTATATCGCTATTTTGCATTAAAGAGGTATCGGCTGGGATTATCACATCAGACATTGTAGCTTCGTACTCATCAAGAGAACCGGTTACTTTAAGAGGTATTTCACCATCAATCCCCATAAGCATATTAAGTTGCATTTCTGCAATTTTACGCATGTTTTCTGCCTGAAGGATGCTGGGTATCAGACTCTTTAGCCTTACTTCTGCTGTAATAACATCATATTCAGCTACAACACCCTGATTGAATCTGTTGCGAATATTTTGCAGATTAATAGAGTCGGTTTCGTAAGTCAGTTTAAGTACATCGTAACTATCCTGTGCCAGCAAGAGACTAAAATAGGCCTTTTTAACCTGGTTAATCAGGTTGATTCGTGATGCTCTGGCTTGCTCCATAGCGAGGCTTATGTCCACTTCACTCATCTGGATATTTTTCCATAATGAGGGAACAACTAAAGGCATGTTCACATTGAGTCCGGCAGACCAAACATTGAAACGTCCCATTTGGATACCATCACCTGATGTTTCGGGATCGGGTGCGAACATTTTACCCACTACTTCCATAATCTTAAGCTCTTCCGGAGTATATTTAGTTGGGTCTATATCTCCTCCAAAGCCAAATCCTTCATCAAAATATACAGTTTGTCTCTTAATTGCTCGCTGATATGATCCGATGATATCCATTTGCGGTAACAATGCACCATAAGCAGTTTTTTTAGCATACTCCTTCTTGGTGATTTCCATATCGGCCACCTTAACAGTGGGATTTTCACTCAACGCTATATCCAATGCACTGTTTAAGTCGATATACAAACTATCTGTCTGCTGAGCTTTTGCGATGGTAAGCCCCTTGAAACTGAGCAACATTACAAAAAGCACAGTAAACATTTTTGGATTCATAATTGGTCTTTTCATCTTTCTATTTTAATTCTTTTATATTTTTTAATTGCATAATAATTGATCTGTTCAAGATATTCTTTCATTTGATCAATTACATAGAATGACTTTTCTTTTCTTTCAGATAAGAGTCAATAATTTTTATACCTTTTTCAGTAGATATTCCACGAACGAAATTAATCATCATCGTATAGAAAAGCTCATTAAAAGAGAAGGGGGGTTTATCCATGTAAGAAGCACGCATATATGTGTATGTACTCTCTTCTACCAGGAATGCCGCTATCTTTACATTAAGATCTTCACGAATATAACCCTGACTTATACCTTTTAACAGAAATTCCTGCAAAAGCACGTTGTTCTTTTCCATATTCTTTTGCATCATTTTAGCAATTCTGGGGTAATACTTGTAAATATCATGGAAAAGCTTTTCGTTACTTACGGGCAGTTGCGTATGAATCTCAATAACTTTGATAAAAACCTCTATCACATTATATTCATCGGCAAGAAATTGTTTGAAAACATTATTACGCTCATCCCTTATCTTGATTAGGAGAGAATTGAGTATATCCTCCTTATCTTTGAAATTTTCGTATATCGTCCTTTTAGATATGCCAAGAGAAGAGGCCAGCTCATCCATTGACACACTTTTGATGCCATACATGAAGAATAAATCTCCTGCTTTGTTTATTATTCGATCTCTAATTTCCATTTACTTTGTGTTGAAAAACGCACAAAGGTAGTATGCAAAACTATAAACCACAAAACAGTTTTCCGGGTTTTAACATACTTTACATTAAGAATTTATAACGCTTTACAAGTTGAGTGCTTCCCTCAACGCTTTATAACCTGAAACACTTGCCCTTATTTGATCTCCGTTCTTTAGTGTGAGCATCTGATTCTGTTTCTCATATAGTTCGATACGGAGAATCTTTTCAACATTTACAATGTGTGACCTGTGGACTCTTACGAATTTTGATTGCGGTAATCCTGCCTCATAATATTTCATAGTATCCTCTTTCATAAATTTGCCGTGATCAGTAATTATTCTTACGTAATCGCCATCAGCTTCAATATAAATAATATCAGGAATCAGAATCACATGAATTTTTTGTCCTACTTTAACTGCAATTCGCTCTAAAACTTCGGTATCGTGCGACTCATCACTTTTATTCAATGAAACGTCTGCTTCTAAATCAGGATCATTTGAGATTTCCTTTTCAACCATGCGATGATGAATGAGCTGAATATCTATGATATAAAGCAATATCCCGATAAATGATGTCATGGGTATTATATCGATAATTTCATCTATGTTGTCACTTCCTAATATTAAGTATGAAGCAACAAAACTGCTGAAAACCCACAATATGACTACTAAAATACCTAACGCAAAATAATTGATAAACTGCTGTAAGGGATCGAGCTTTACATAGTTGGTTGATGGAATTATTTGTGACAACAATACACCTAATCCTAGAAGGACTAAACCATCTGCCAGACTTTTGAGGAAAAACAAACTGAACGTGAATGTTACAAGTGGTTGATATGCCAGTGTATGTAATACAGCAAATATTATACTTAGTAACAAAAGTTTAAGCCAGTGTGTCTGTGTATGTGTGATTAATAATTTCATTCTTTACATTCAGCCTAATGTATTGAACAGCCTCCGAAAGTGAGATTTCCTAGTAATATCAATTTTCTGGAATGATCAGTTTGAGAAATAAACCTTTTGTCTTCAACACCGCCCAAAACTGTCTGTATTTTGGTTTCAACAAGCCAGTTATCGGGAATATATAGTTCTACTCCTCCAAAGACAGCATAAATATCAAGATATGTTTCGCCTTCAGGGAGTGAGGTTTTCCGTAGGTCGAGAACAACACCTCCGAACACTGCACTTATGTTTCCGCCATTAAAAACAGGGTCCAGGAATATGCTTTCGGATCCTCCGAATGTTACACTCTTGTTAATTACCCCATCGCTGTTTTCAGTGGATTGAGTTTGCATTGGGTGATGACCGCAAAATCCTCCTTTTCTGTTTTTACCGGATAAAACACTAAAAACTATTACAATTCCCACAATGATAAGCAACAAAGGCCAGTACACTCTGGTAAAATCACTGTCGATTCCTGTAAAATAACCGGGATAGGCTGCGGATAATCGGGGTAGCAGAAAAAATAATCCTGCAATCAACCACACAGACCCGAAAGCATAATCTTTTTTAGAAAAACTCATTATAGAAAACACAATAAATAGCATTGGCCAGGAGAAAATGACCGATTTAAGTGCTGAATCAATCCATCCAAAATTAAAGGATAGAAATAGTAAGCCGGCAAGAATTAGTAAAATACCGAAAATTATACCTTGCGCTTTTGGCGATTGTTTGGGTTTTAATTCTGTTTCCATACGTAAATGTATTAATTTGTTTAAAATTATTCAATCATATTAAAGCCTTTTTACTTCTAAAGCTTATTTTGCTTTATCTTTAACAGGCTACAATGTTGATTGAAGTTGTGCAAAGATAAGGTGAGACAAGATCGTTATGCAATAATAAATCGACGAACAACATCATTTTTCCCGACGAATAAAGAAATATTTACTGCAAACAACTCCTAATTTTTCTCAGAAATAGAAAATAGTTATCTTTGAATCATAAATTTTAAAACTACTGTATAGTATGAAAAACAAGTTTTCTCTTTTATTTCCAATTCTGACAATTTCCATCATTTTTATAGCAGGCTGCACAGGTAAAAAGACTGGCGTTACGGAAATCGATGAAATTATTTTGAATGCTGAATCGCTAGCTGGTGAGAGTGTAATTATTGAAGGTCTGTGTACACATGTATGTGAAAAAAGCGGTATGAAACTTTTTCTGAAGGATGTTGAAAGTGAACAAACTATCCGGGCTGAGTCAAGTGCTACTCTTGGAAAATTTGATCCTGATTGTGTGGATAAGTATGTTAGGGTGAGAGGTACAATTGTGAAGGATGAGCAGGTGACCGACAGTACACACTCTCATAACAGTGAAGTTTGCGAAGGGGAAGCATCTGCATTTCAATTCCATATCGCTGCAGAACAGTATCAGATAATCTATCAGGAAAAATTATAAACTATCGCATTATTTTTATAATTTTGTGCATATTATAATTTTTACTGCACAAAAACAATCAAAATGACAAATAACAAGTTGCGTGAAGATGCCCTTGATTATCATTCTCAGGGACGTCCGGGAAAAATTGAGGTGTTACCTACCAAACCCTATAATTCTCAACATGATTTGTCTCTTGCATACTCGCCGGGTGTTGCTGAGCCGTGTCTGGAAATAGAGAAAGACCCCGGAACTGCATACAAATATACGGCTAAGGGTAACTTGGTTGCGGTTATATCCAACGGTACAGCTGTACTTGGCTTAGGTGATATAGGTGCTGTTGCGGGAAAACCTGTTATGGAGGGTAAGGGTCTGCTGTTTAAAATATTCGCAGGTATTGATGTTTTTGATATTGAGGTGAATGAGAAGGATCCTGAAAAGTTTGTTCAGATAGTTAAAGCAATCTCTCCAACTTTCGGGGGAATTAATTTGGAAGACATAAAAGCACCGGAATGTTTTGAAATTGAGGAGCGTCTGAAAGAGGAACTTGATATTCCGATAATGCATGATGATCAGCATGGAACGGCAATTATATCGGCATGCGGACTACTTAACGCTCTGGAGATAAACGGTAAAAAGATAGAGGATATAAAAATTGTAGTAAATGGGGCCGGCGCTGCAGCTAACTCCTGTACAAGACTTTATATTGCGTTGGGTGCCAGGCTTGAAAATATTGTAATGGTTGATTCAAAAGGTGTTATCAATAAATCAAGAACTGACCTTAATGAAAGGAAGAAACCTTTTGCAACAGACAGAGACATTACTACTCTTGAAGAAGCTGTGAGTGGTGCAGATATGTTTCTGGGACTTTCTGTTGCAGATGTGCTGACTACAGAAATGGTGCAATCGATGAGTAATGATCCGATAGTATTTGCTCTGGCTAATCCAAATCCTGAGATTTCTTATGAGAAAGCGATGAGTGCGAGAGAAGATATTATTTTCGCAACCGGACGCTCTGATCATCCTAATCAGATTAATAATGTCCTTGGATTTCCATATATATTCAGAGGAGCTCTGGATGTTCAGGCTACAAGTATAAATGAGGAGATGAAAATTGCTACTGTTTATGCTCTTGCAGATCTAACTAAAAAAGCTGTACCTGATGTAGTTAATACTGCTTACAGTATTAAGAAACTACGTTTTGGAAGAGACTATATAATACCAAAACCACTGGATCCAAGACTGCTGACTTCAGTGGCACCTGCTGTGGCAAAGGCTGCTATGAAATCGGGTGTAGCACGTAAACCAATTGAGGATTGGGAAGCTTATGATCATAAACTGCGTGACCTGATGGGACTTGATAATAAAATGGTACGCCGGTTGTATGAAATGGCTCGTCAGAATCCTAAGCGTGTGGTATTTTCAGAAACCAACCACCTTAATATGCTCAAAGCAGCTGAGACAGCTTATGCTGAAGGAATATGCCGACCAGTGTTACTTGGAAACGAAGAGAAGATTGCTAATGTTGCAAAAGAAAACCAGATTAATCTGGAAGGAATGGAGATTGTAAATCTTCGTCATGACCGTGAAGAAGAACGCAGACTGCGTTATGCAAAAATTCTTACTGAAAAAAGAGAGCGTCAGGGAATGACCTTTGAAGAAGCTGCAGAAAAGATGTTCGAGAGGAACTATTTTGGTATGATGATGGTGGAAACCGGGGAGGCTGATGCAATGATTACAGGGGTTTTCAGTAAATATGCTGATACTACTGAAATTGCAAAAGAGGTTATCGGAATACGCGATGGGCTCAACCATATAGGTGCAATGCATATCGTGAATACTAAGAAAGGAATGTTATTCCTTGCTGACACTCTATTCAACCGACATCCCGATACAGATACATTGATTGATATTGCTAGACTTGCAGATGCAACAGTAAAGTTTTTTAATCATGACCCGGTAATTGCAATGGTATCATACTCCAATTTCGGAGCTGATTCAGTAGGTAGCCCTGCAAGTGTACACCAGGTAGTTGAAACACTTCACAAAAGATACCCTGATATGGTTGTAGACGGCGAAATGCAGGTTAATTATGCATTGAATAAAGAACTGAGAGATAAGAAATACCCATTCACTCGCTTGCGTGATAAAGAGGTAAATACTCTTGTATTCCCAAACCTGAGTTCTGCTAACTCATCATATAAACTGCTAAAAGAAACAGGAATGAATGATATCATTGGGCCGATTCAAATGGGATTAAATAAACCTGTACATATTCTTGACGTTGAAACTTCCGTCCGTGATATTACTAATATGGTTGCAGTAGCAGTTATTGACGCAATTGTTGAAGAGAACATCAGAACGAATAATCTATCCAGAATAATTTAGTTTTTATCATTAAATTGAAAAAAACATCCAATAAACAATAAATATATTATGTCAAAAAGAAAAAAATTTCTGCTCTCAGAATCGGAAATACCTACAAAGTGGTATAACATTGCTGCCGAGATGAAAAATAAACCTCAGCCAATGATTAATCCACAGACCAAAGAACCTATCAAGGCAGAGGATTTGTTTCCATTGTTTGCTGAGGAACTTTCGCGTCAGGAAGTGAATCAGACTGATCCTTGGATTGAAATACCTGAAGAGGTAAGGGATAAATATAAAATTTATCGCCCTACTCCACTGGTACGTGCTACTGAACTCGAAAAGGCACTGGATACTCCTGCGCATATATACTTTAAAAATGAAAGCGTTAGTCCGGTAGGTTCTCATAAGCTGAACTCTGCATTGCCACAGGCTTACTATAATAAGCTTGACGGCATGACAAATATTACAACTGAAACAGGCGCAGGACAGTGGGGCACAGCACTTGCTTTTGCTGCTAAAACCTTCGGACTTGAGCTTGCAGTTTATATGGTGAAAATAAGTTACGAACAAAAACCTTACAGACGTTCGCTAATGCAAACATGGGGCGCACAGGTTATAGCTTCACCAAGTATGTCAACAAAAGCAGGACGTAAAATTATTACTGACCACCCTAACTATCAGGGAAGTCTGGGCACTGCAATTTCTGAAGCTATTGAACTTGCAATGCAAACCCCAAATTGTAAATACGCTTTAGGAAGTGTATTAAATCAAGTTTCCTTACATCAGACTATCATCGGGTTAGAGGCTGAAAAACAGATGGAGATGACAGAAGAATATCCTGATGTTGTGATCGGTTGTTTTGGTGGTGGTTCTAATTTTTCAGGTATATCATTTCCTTTCATGCGTCACAATTTAAAAGGTGATAGAAATACCCGTTTTGTAGCTGCTGAACCTGCTTCATGTCCAAAGCTCACTCGCGGTAAATTTAAATATGATTTCGGAGATGAAACAGGATACACTCCACTAATTCCGATGTTTACACTTGGTCATAAGTTTGCGCCCGCAAATATACATGCAGGTGGACTTCGCTATCATGGAGCAGGAAGTATTGTTAGTCAGCTTCTTAAAGACGGCTATATTGAAGCAATTGATATTAAGCAGCTTGACTCTTTTGAAGCTGGCGTTTTGTTTGCACGAACAGAAGGTATTGTTCCGGCTCCCGAATCCAACCATGCAATTGCCGCTGCTATTAAAGAAGCGCTGCAAGCTAAGGAAGAAGGTAAGAAAAAGGTCATCCTTTTCAATCTTTCAGGACACGGGTTGGTTGATATGAGCGCGTATGACCAGTATCTTGCAGGTGATCTTTCAAATCATGAGGTTACAGACGAAGAAATCAGCAAGTTCTTAGCAGAGGCTTAATATTGATGAAAATGAATAAAAAACAAAGAGTACGGACTGTTTTCACCTAAAAAATAACATAAAATATTTGGATATTTAATATAGACCACTTATCTTTGGAATACAAAATAGATGAAGTTACTGCCGCATTGGTCGATTGGGGAACTCATCAATTACATTTTTAAAACCGAGACACGTTTTTGGTTTCAATGGCGGGCCGCAGCCTTCGGGATTCCGATTTATCGGAACAGCGGATTACAAAGAAACTGAGACACTCAAATCCTGTCAAACGGAGTTTCGTCTTATTCCACCGGTGCGGCTTCTTATAGAAAGCAGATTAGCAATAGATTTAGTCGAATTGCAATCTGCTTTTCAATTTTATTCCTCTCTTATGAGCCTTGTAAAACAATATTGGGAACTTTTTCTGGTGTTCTTTAAAATAGGAGCATTTACTTTTGGAGGTGGCTATGCAATGATTCCGCTGATAAGAAAAGAGGTGGTGGATAAAAAGAAATGGCTTGGCGACGACGAGTTTATGGATATGCTGGCTATTGCGCAATCTGTTCCCGGACCTATTTCTTTAAATACTGCGATATTCGTGGGCAATAAAAGACTAGGATTTAAAGGCAGCTTGTTTACAGGTGCGGGAATCATTCTGCCTTCTTTTATAGTTATTCTTCTTATCGCGATACTATTCACTCAGTTTAAAGACAACCTTGTAGTTGAGCGTATTTTTAAAGGGATACGTCCAGCTGTCGTGGCACTCATTGCTGCTCCTCTTTTGGGTTTGGGCAAATCTGCCGGAGTAAAATTAAACAACTTATGGATACCTATAGTAGTTGCACTTTCTATTTGGTTATTAAATATTTCTCCGATATATATTATTTTGATCTCAATTCTGCTCGGGATTTTATATTATCTTTTTCTTAAACTAAAAACTAAAAGATAAATGGAATTGATAGATATGTATCTGGCATTGTTTGTTTCATTCCTTAAAATAGGACTGTTTGGCTTTGGTGGCGGTTATGCTATGTTGCCTTTGATTCAGAGGGAGGTAGTAGACTTACACGGATGGATCTCGGTAAGCGATTTTACGGATATTGTTGCCATATCTCAGACTACCCCCGGTCCAATCGCCTTTAATTCGGCCACATATATAGGCTATACTGCTGTAACAAATGCAGGTTTCACTACAGGACAGGGAATATTGGGATCAGCAATATGTACGATTGCTGTAAGTATTCCATCACTGGTAATAATGACTCTTGTGTGTGCGTTCTTTTTTAGACTTAAAGACAATCCATGGTTACAAGCTTCGTTGTCAGTATTAAAACCTGCTATAATCGGTTTAATTGCTTCTGCAGCCTTAATGCTTATGAATGAACATAATTTTGTTGATTATAAAAGCTGGATAATTTTCGGTGCAGTAATGATTGCGTCAATAAAGAAAATTGACCCGATACTTCTGATAGTTTTATCGGGAGTTGCAGGACTAATTTTATATTAAGTACTCTTTATTATTTAAATAAGATTGAACCTGTTTGTCCGTGATGTTTTTCATTATTAAATAACTTAATACTTTCTTTTATTTTCATTTATTAATGGAATCTTTATTCAACTCAACTATCTCTTCAGGCACCTGCTTACTTTTCTTTCTGTCACCTCTTATAAGTAATATCAATAAGAAAAGTAAAATAGAAGCAATAATTGTCCAAAACCATATCTCTGAATAAAAAGGATCATTACTGTAATCAATATTGATATCCAAAATTACAGGATCTGCTTTTTCAGCTGAAAAAAGACTATTAACCGAGGATAAAATTCCTACAATAATTAAAAAAGGTGTTTTACGTTTTAAAGAAAATATATTCATATCACAATGTTCGTTGATACGCAAGTCGCTCCGACCCGTCAGACAAATAAATTAATCCACAATAATGAAACTCCAGATCACTCAGAATATGTTGCATAACATGATTATCTCTGTGAGTATCAACCCTTATATTCGGACATTGATTAAAACACCACTCGAAACACGCCCTTGCTACACCTCTATCTTTACCAGACGATGCAATACGGTGTACGGTGCCATATAACTCATTATTCAACCACTGACCATTGTATATTTTCTGATATGTCGGATCTTCACCAATAATAAAACAGAAAGTCCCTGTAATTTCTCCGTTATGATTTTCACATACAAAGCTATGACCTACCTTTATCTCTTCAGTAATAAATTGCTGAGTTGGATAGCCGTTTACCCATTGACCGGCGTTACCTGCTTTACACATAAAATCACGCGCTAAGTCATATATAGGCATTATCACCTGCAAGTCATTATTTGTGGCAGACCTGATAGTAGTAATCATAGCACATTCACAGGATTATTTTTTAGTAGCACTTTTTCCGGTCTTTGCTTTAGATGTTGAAACCTTCCCGGTTTTCTTTTTTTCCTTTGCTGTTGATTTGACAGCTTTAGTTTTTGTTGTAGAACTACTGCCGGCAGCAGCTTTCTTAGTTTTGCTACCTTTAGTTTTGCTGTCTGCGGTGCTATCTTCGATTATCTTTTTACAATCTTCAAGAGTCAACTCTTTTGGATCTGTATTCTTAGGTATCTTATAATTGGATTTTTGATGTTTGATATAAGGACCGTACCTACCATTAAGCACTTGCATGTCAGGCTCTTCCTCAAATACCTTTATGATCTTTTCCTTGTCTTTCTTCTCCTTCTCTTTGATAAGCTCAACCGCCTCATCAAGCTGAATTTCAAGAGGATCTACATCCTTTGGCAGAGAAACAAATTTATTGTTGTGCCTGATATAAGGACCGAAGCGCCCTACACCGACTACAACCTCTTTTTCTCTGAATTCTCCAAGTTCTCTTGGTAGCTCAAAGAGTTTTAAAGCTTCTTCAAGAGTAATAGTTTCTATTGACTGAGATTTCTGGAGTGAAGCGAAAAGAGGCTTCTCCTCCTCATCAGGAGTACCAATCTGTGCCATAGCGCCATATCTGCCAATTTTCACAGAAATCTGACGACCCGATTTTGGATCAACTCCCAAAACTCTTTCACCGGCTTTATGCTCCATGCGCATGTTTGTTGTTTCTTCCACAATAGGATGAAAAACATCATAGAAATCTGCTATTGATTTGCGCCATTTGGCTTTCCCTTCAGCAATTTTATCAAAACCCTCCTCCACTTTAGCAGTAAAGTTATAGTTGATAACAGAAGGAAAATGTTCAACCAGGAAGTCGTTAACAACTATACCAATATCAGTTGGAAACAATTTATTTTTATCAGCACCTGTAGTTTCTGTTTTCTGAGAGTCTTTAATAACGCCTTTTTTAAGCATTAACACATTATATTCTCTCAAATCACCATCAGTGCTTTTTTTCTCAACGTACTCCCTGTTAATAATTGTAGAAATTGTTGGAGCATAAGTAGAAGGACGGCCAATTCCCAGTTCTTCCATTTTACGAACCAGTGCTGCTTCTGAATAACGTGCAGGTCGTTGTGTGAATCGTTCAGTAGCATTAACTTCCAGCATATCCAGTTTCTCTCCCTTTTTTACCGGAGGCAGTAATCCCTCTTCACTCTCGCCATTCTCATCATCAGTACCTTCCAGGTAAACCCTAAGAAACCCATCAAATTTGATAACTTCACCGTTTGCTACAAACCTGCCATCAGTATTTGAGACAGAAATATTAGCTGTTGTCCGTTCAAGTTCAGCATCAGCCATTTGTGAAGCAATTGTTCGCTTCCATATAAGATTGTAAAGCTTTTGTTCCTGGGCTGTACCACTAACTTCGTGCTCATTTATAAAAGTTGGGCGAATAGCCTCATGAGCCTCCTGAGCCCCTTTAGATTTAGTGGTATACTGACGGGTTTTATGATACTTTTCACCATATTGTTCAATCACTTCGGTTTTTGCTGTACCAATTGCCAAACCTGACAAATTCACCGAGTCAGTTCTCATATATGTTATCTTCCCTGACTCGTATAGCTTTTGAGCAATCATCATTGTCTGCCCTACCGAGAAACCCAGTTTACGGGATGCCTCCTGCTGAAGTGTTGATGTTGTAAATGGTGCGGCAGGAGATTTTTTAGCAGGTTTGGTAACAACATCCTCGATGGAGAAAACCGAAGTCTTTAATTTTTCGAGAAGAGCAAGCGCCTCCTCTTTTGTTTTTAGACGTTTATTATATTCAGCTTTTATCTCATACTTCTGTCCATTCTCCTCTTTAGAGAAAATTCCGATAATCCTGTAAGATGCTTCTGAATTAAAATTTTGTATCTCGCGTTCACGCTCAACAATTAATCTTACAGCAACCGACTGTACGCGACCTGCTGATAGAGCCGGTTTAATCTTTTTCCATAATACAGGAGATAGTTCAAATCCAACGATTCTGTCCAAAACACGACGTGCCTGTTGAGCGTCAACCAGATTCTTGTCTATTTTCCTTGGATTCTTAACAGCTTCCTGAATTGCATTCTTTGTGATCTCGTGAAATACAATTCTTTTGGTATCTTCTTCATTGAGATCAAGAGTTTCAAAAAGATGCCAGGAAATTGCCTCACCTTCACGGTCCTCATCAGATGCCAGCCATACTGTATCGGCCTTTTTAGCAGCCGCTTTCAGTTCTGAAACAACTTTCTTTTTATCTGCCGGAACCTCATAAATAGGTTCGAAACCATTTTCAATATCTATTCCAAATTCTTTCTTCTTCAGATCACGTATATGCCCATAACTTGACATGACACGAAAATCATTTCCAAGAAATTTCTCAATTGTTTTTGCTTTCGCAGGGGACTCAACAATAACCAGGTTCTTTTCCATCAATTGTTCTTTATTCTATATCTTTTTGTAAGCACTTAGCTTTCAAAACAGTAAATTACCGCTCCTTTTTGGGTGCAAAAGTAGTAATTTTGTGTAAGTAACTACAATTTTTTCAGAAATTCCTTGATTATTAAGCTATTTTTATGAGATAAACACGCAATTATTTTTCATTTATTTTCACACCATATATGGATATTAACATCTCTGTAAGTTGTGATGAAAGTGAGCGGCGTACTCTGAGCTTCATACTACACGATTCCTTAAAATCCTGAGTCCATTGAACCTCTTCAAACTGTTTGAGCACTCTCATAACATCATTAAGCTGAATATATTCGAAATCTATTTCAATGATATCATCAACAGTCTTTGTAATTATCTCAGCATTATTAATTGCATCCGCAGCTGCCTCTTTATATGCTTTAATTAAACCTCCTGTACCAAGCAATGTACCGCCAAAATAACGCACTACCAGTATAAGTACATCTGTCAGCTCAAACGAGTTAATCTGTCCTAATATAGGCTTACCTGCTGTACCAGAAGGCTCACCATCATCATTAAACCTAAACTCCTCACGCTCCCAACCTATCATATATGCCCAGCAAACATGGCGGGCATTATAATATTTTTTACGATACTCATCCAGTATTTCCATTGCTTCGGGAACACTATTTACAGGAAATATAAAAGATAAGAACTTACTCTTTTTCTCGTTGATATAACCCTCGGCAGGACCGGAAACTGTTTTGTAGCTGTCATCCATAGTTTTTATTACTCTAGCTATGTAATATTGACAAAAGTAGTATAATTATGAAATGTAACAAAAACAGCGATACCCCGAAAGACATCGCTGTTTTAATCCACGAAAATTATCTATATGAATTAATTTAATGTATGTTCAAACCTTTAACATAATTATCAACACTTTGAAGCACCGCAGTTACGGCATTTGAGACAGCCCTCTTCATAAACAAGAGTTTCATGTCCGCAAACAGGGCATTTTTGTCCTTTAGCCTCAGTCTCGTTTGGCAGATATTTCTTTAGCGCACGCTCCACACCATTCTTCCAGGTATTAATGGTCTCGCTATCCAGTTCAAGTCCCGACACCAGCTTAATAACCTGATCGATAGGCATACCGTAACGAAGAACACCCGAAATGAGTTTTGCGTAATTCCAGAACTCAGGGTTGAATTTTCCGTCCAGACCTTCAATAGTTACTTTGTAACCTCTTCGATTCTGAAACTGAAAATCGTAATGTTTCCTGCCATCATTATCATAAGCTTTTATGATTTTACCCGAAGTAACGCTTTTAGGTATCATGATACCATCATCCTCATCATTTATACCGGTAAATATCTCGTAAGGTCTGCCGTTGAGTAATCCGATAAATGCGATCCATTTCTCTTTATTATTCTGAAACTTAATCACATCCGCATCAAGCTCTATAGGGCGTGAGGTTACAATGGATGGCATTTCAAAGCAATCTTTATCATCTTTCTTATCTTTTTCTTCTGCATCACCATTTGATATTAAAACACCCGCTCTGGATCCGTCTCGATATACGGTACACCCTTTACATCCACTTTTCCAAGCCTCCATATAAAGCTCACCTACCAGATCTTCCGATACATCATTAGGCAGATTAATAGTTACACTTATTGAGTGGTCAACCCACTTCTGTACACGACCTTGCATACGCACCTTTTGGAGCCAGTCGACATCATTGGAAGTAGCTTTATAATATGGTGATTTTGCAACCAACTCATCAATTTCAGCGTTTGTATATTTCTTTGCAGTAGGATAACCGTTTGCTTCCATCCAGGTCACAAATTTGTGATGAAACACGGTATATTCTTCCCACGAATCTCCATTCTCATCAACAAAATCAATTTTCACATCCCTGTCATTAGGATTCACTTTGCGTCTGCGAGTATATACCGGAAGAAATACCGGCTCAATTCCTGATGTTGTCTGCGACATCAAACTGGTGGTACCTGTTGGTGCTATCGTGAGACATGCAATATTCCTTCTTCCATATCTCACCATATCCTCATACATCTGAGGACTAGCTTCTTTCAGCCTATTTATAAAAGGATTGTTTTTCTCACGCTCAGCATCAAATATCTCAAAGGCACCTCTTTCTTTAGCCATTTGCACAGAAGAGGTATAGGCATTTATAGCCACTTCACGATGAACTTTCTCAGAGAAGTCATTCCCTTCGTCTGTTCCGTATCTTATCCCCATTGCTGCAAGCATATCACCTTCTGCAGTAATTCCAACACCTGTTCGACGACCCTGTAATGTTTTACGCTGAATCTTTTTCCAAAGATTTCTCTCTGTGAATTTCACCTCTTCCGTTTCAGGGTCAGCCTCTATTTTCTCAAGAATCTTATCAATCTTTTCAGCCTCCAGATCAACGATATCGTCCATGATCCTTTGTGCAAGCTGTACGTGCTTAGAAAACAGCTCGAAGTCGAAGTAAGCATCCTCTTTAAAAGGATTCACCACATAAGAGTAAAGGTTGATTGCCAGCAAGCGGCAACTGTCATAAGTACACAATGGAATCTCACCGCAGGGATTGGTAGACACTGTTTTGAATCCCAGATCGGCATAACAATCAGGTACTGATTCATTTATTATAGTATCCCAGAATAAAACCCCCGGTTCAGCTGATTTCCATGCATTATGTACTATCTTTTTCCATAACTTCTGAGCATCAATTGTTTTCTCATACTTTGGGTTATCTGAGTCTATTGGAAACTTCTGCACATAATTCTCTCCCTTGGAAGCCGCTTTCATAAAATCATCATCGATTTTTACTGAAATATTGGCACCGGTGACTTTACCCTGCTCCATTTTAGCATCAATAAAATCTTCCGAATCTGGATGTTTTATAGAAACACTAAGCATTAAAGCGCCGCGACGACCATCTTGTGCAACTTCGCGTGTTGAGTTTGAATATCTCTCCATAAATGGAACAAGTCCGGTTGATGTAAGCGCAGAGTTTTTAACAGGAGATCCTTTAGGGCGAATATGAGATAAGTCGTGTCCCACACCACCGCGACGTTTCATCAGTTGCACCTGTTCTTCATCAATACGGATGATAGCGCCATAAGAATCAGCATTACCATCCATTCCGATCACAAAACAGTTAGACAAGGACGCAACCTGATAATCGTTTCCGATACCGGTCATAGGACTCCCTTGCGGAATTATATATTTAAAACGGTCGAACAGATCAAAAAGCTCCTGCTCGCTTAAAGGATTGTCATATTTTTTCTCAATTCTGGCAACCTCTTTTGCCAATCTCCAATGCATTTCCTCAGGGTTTTTTTCATAAATTACACCCTGACTGTCTTTCAGTGCATACTTACTTACCCACACTTTGGCCGCGAGCTCGTCTCCCATAAAATACTCCAATGATGCTTTATAAGCTTCGTCGAAAGTGTACGTTTTCTTTTTCATAAGCTAATGATTTTACTAAAAAAAATAAATAATTGACTGTAAATAAGAACAAACTACAAATTTAGATAATCCGAAATCTACAACTTTTCAAAGTCAGACTTATTTGGTTATACAAGTTTACAGAAAGATTGCAAGAACGCAAAACATTTGCAAATATATTTATCAACATTTTTGCAAACTTTTCTAAAATAAATCATACAGCATTGATTTTGTGCACATTAAAAACCAAACAGACATAAAATGTTGTCCATTATGGTAAACTACACTGATTTGTAGATAGATAAAATAAACAAGCTAATTAAAGAAAAAAATCTATAAAAGTGAAGAAAAAAAATCACTCATTGAGACTAACTCGCTGAGTGATTTACTTTTTAGGTGTAATATTTATAAAAGATTGTCCCTATTTAGTCTAAATCCTTCACTGCACCCATAAATAATATCGAACCTGTAGAATTTTCCTGAATTATGTAAATAAAAGGTCTGTTTGCATTAAAAGTAACAGTTCTGGGTGGCTGATAAGATGTAAGTTCAATCCCAACTACTGTGACAGCCGCAGCTTCTGTGCCCACTTCGTCAGTACTTATATATGTAAACTGATCAACAAAGGAAATAAATGCATCATGATCAGACATACGTGAGAAGTCTGCTCTTGAAGGGTCGAATGCAATCCCCATACCCATATTAATCAGCGCATCGTTGAGTCGCTTACTGTATTCAGTTTTGAATTTTGGCAGATACAGATCCACGTCGCTTTTCCTCAAACCTGATGCAAGTGCGGTCCATGAATCCCCTTTCTGCAAATCAGATATAATATCTGCCAGCATTTTACCCTCTTTAGGCAACAACACAAGCATGCTAAACGCCTGGTTTCCATAAGGAAGTTCAACCATCTGCAACAATTGGTTTTCAGTATAATTAAAATCTGTTTTCTGATGCATCATATCAACATTCTTTGATTTACCGTTCATATAGAAAAAAGGCTTTTTTGTTGTATTCTTCGCATCAAATTCAGAAGTCCAGACGCCTTTAAAATATATTGCATTCATAAGATACATCAGTGCCATTGGATCAGTCTCGTCAATAACATGATCTATCAGATTATTAGTATTTTCTGCTGCCCATTGATTCAACTCATTAACAGTTTTACTGTCTGCAAAATCTACAGATTTAACGACAGAGTTAAAGTAATCCTGGTTTACCTTGATAAAATCACTATCAATTACCACATTCTTATTAGTCCATATTGAGTTGGCAATAGCCAGTTTAGTGGATGGATCTGTTTTCAGCAATGCCTCTCTCAATTTCTTGTAATACTCGTTTACTTCCTCATCAGAATATCCGTCAAGCCTCAAAACCTTCTGCATAGCCTGTTTTGTTTCAGCATCCGCACCATTCCATGTCATTGCCAGAGCCATACTCAGGCTCAAAGGAGACACCATAAAATTATCATCCTTATCAGCTGCTTCTTCATTAAAAACATTAGCAAAAAACTCAAAAGCAAATTGCTGATCCGACTTCACCATTTTTGCTTCAGAGGAACGCAAATCAATTTTTATAGGGTCCGGCAGATCTTTATTGATTTCACTGTTACTTTTTTCACACGATGCAACTAATAAAATAGTTGTAAAAGCAAGAAAAAAAAGAGTACTAAATTTCGACTTCATTTTATTAAAGTTTTCTGTTTTATTTTGAATATTCAGATGTCAATATAAGAAAGATGTTTTAAAAGGCAATATGTTGCATCGGACATGATATTTAACAATTACAGGCTGCAATTAAATGTAAATTAAAATCTAATTTAGTCCTAAGCAAATTCTAACAAACTCTTAATTTATATAAGGGTTATTAGGAGTTGGTTAGGACTTTGTTAGGACTTTGTTAGTAGTAAGTAAGGTTTGATTGACCATTTTTCAGGTATATTTTGTCAAGAAATCATATTAAATACAATGTAAATACAATCAGGACTATGTTTTATGTTAACATAGTGTTTTGACAAAATAATTGCTTAATTTTGCACTTAAAATCAACACGTAGATTCACTTTTTTAAAATTTTGCTGTAATGAGAAAATGGCGCATTGAAGATTCAGAAGAGCTTTACAACATAAATGGTTGGGGAAACGGTTATTTCTCCATTAATGATAAGGGTAATGTTCAGGTAACTCCAACAAAACAGGAAGAATTGAGTGTTGACCTTAATGATCTTATGCGTGAGCTGTATTTAAGAGATGTAGTTGCACCTGTATTAATTCGCTTTCCCGAGATTCTTGACAATCGTATCGAGAAAATATCACAGAGCTTTGCGAAGGCCTCTAAAGAGTATGAATACAAGGCCAAGAACCATATCATTTACCCCATCAAGGTAAATCAGATGCGTCAGGTGGTTGAGGAGATCGTGTCAAGTGGCAAGAGATTTAATATTGGTCTGGAAGCAGGTTCAAAGCCTGAACTTCATGCTGTTCTTGCAATTAACACCGACAATAACTCGCTTATTATCTGCAATGGCTATAAAGATGAAAGTTATATAGAACTGGCTTTGCTTGCACAAAAGATGGGTAAGCAGGTTTTTCTTGTGATTGAGAAACAAAATGAGCTGGAGCTAATAATCAAGATAGCAAAACGACTAAAAGTAAAGCCAAATATTGGTGTTAGAGTGAAACTCTCGAGCTCCGGAAGCGGAAAATGGGAAGATTCAGGTGGTGATGCCAGTAAATTCGGATTGAATTCAAGTGAACTATTGGAGTCACTTGAGGTTTTGAATAAGAATAATATGGGTGATTGCTTTCGATTGATACATTTCCACATTGGCAGCCAGATCACTAAGATAAGGAAAATTAAAACTGCACTTCGTGAGGCTGCACAGTTTTATGTTCAGCTGCACGCATTAGGCTTTAATATTGAGTTTGTTGATATAGGCGGCGGTCTTGGCGTTGACTACGACGGTACCCGCTCTTCATTTACAGAGAACAGCATCAACTACTCTATTCAGGAGTATGTAAATGACTCTGTTTCAACTTTTGTTGATGCTGCAAATAAGAATGAACTCCCTCATCCCAATATAATTACCGAATCAGGTCGTGCACTTACAGCACATCATTCTGTACTTATTTTTGAGGTTCTGGAGACTACAACACTTCCTGAATGGCCTGAAGAGAAAGATATACACGAAGATGATCATGAACTGGTTAAAGAACTTTATAAGATTTGGGACACTCTCACTCAGCCACGAATGCTGGAAGCATGGCATGATGCGCAGCAGATCAGAGACGAGTCGATGGACCTTTTCAGCCTGGGTATGCTAGACTTAAAAACCAGGGCACAGGTGGAGCAGCTATACTACTCTATTGCACGTGAAATTAATATCACAAGCAACAGGGCAAAACATGCGCCACAGGAACTGCGTCAGCTTTCTAAACTTCTTGGAGATAAGTATTTCTGTAACTTCTCTCTCTTTCAGTCGCTTCCCGACTCATGGGGTATTGATCAGGTATTCCCTATAATTCCAATACATCGCCTTGATGAAAAGCCCGACAGGACTGCTACTTTGCAGGATATAACCTGTGATTCAGACGGAAATATTTCGAATTTTGCCTCACAGGATGGTTTTCGTTCTTCACTTCTTCCCGTTCATTCACTAAAGAAAACCGAACCCTATTATTTAGGTGTATTTCTTGTGGGTGCATATCAAGAAATATTAGGAGACCTCCACAATCTTTTTGGTGATACCAACGTAGTACATGTATCTACGGGTGAAAATGGTTATCATATTGATCAGGTTATTGATGGCGAGTCTGTAGCAGAAGTGCTTGAGTATGTACAATATAATCCTAAGAAATTGGTGCGCACTGTTGAGACATGGGTAATGAGTTCTGTGAAACAGGGTAAAATATCTGTAGAAGAAGGCAAGGAGTTTTTGTCGAACTATCGCTCAGGATTATATGGGTACACGTATCTGGAGTAATCTTACTTGCAGTCATCCAATATACAATCCTCATCTTCTAGTTCGAATTCTATAGTGCTGTGGTGTGCACCTAAATTATCCAGAGATTCTCTTATCCTGGTCTTTAATAATTGTTGGTCTTCCATGCTCAATTCATTTTTGAGCACCACATGTATGGTAAGTACGTTATACTCACCATCCACAGACCATGCATGCAGATCGTGCACACTATTTACTTCATCAATATTCAGTAGTACGTTTTTCACCTCATCAAGGTCAAGTCTGGTGGGACTACCCTGCAAAATAATGCGCAAGCTTATGCGCATATTACGGAAAACGTTAACCAGAATAAACAGGGCAATTGCAATAGACAGTATTGGGTCGATTATTGGTGCATCGAAAAAATACATCACTCCTGCACCAATCAGTACTGCCACCCATCCCAACACATCTTCCAGCATGTGCAGAGACACTACTTTCTCGTTTATTGAACTGCCTTTACGCAATCTAAATAAAGCTATGCCGTTAATTATAACACCTAAAACAGCCAGTAAAAGCATCCCTTCCACATTTGGCTGTTGCGGATTAAAAAGACGGGGAAAGGCATGAATTAGAATAACAACGCTTCCCACTAAAAGAACTACTGAATTTATCACAGCACCTAACAGGGAAAAGCGTTTATAACCGTAAGTATAATCCTGATTGCGAGGTTTTTTTGAGACTTTCTGAAAATACCAGCTTAGACCCAAAGTGATGCAATCGCCCAAATCGTGTACAGCATCAGAGAGTATTGCCATACTGTTGGTTAGTATTCCCCCGATGAATTCGATTATGGTGAAAAATAAATTTAGAAAAAATGCAGCCCTGATATTCTTCACATCATTATTACCATGACTATGATTGTGTACGTTCATAAAAGTGAATTATATAAATAATAACATTGGTATAAAAAGAATGTTCAATGTTACTATATTACTCCTAATTATGTATATTTGCTATGAATATTATTATTTCAATAAGACCCTGTTTCGATATTTGACATTAATCAGGTATTAAACGAATCATAAAATTACAAAAGCCTAAAATAAAAGTCATGAAACATTTATATTTAATAATTATATCCGGCGTGATATTGATCACAGCCTGTAATACAAAAAAAGAAGAAGTGACTATATTAAAACAATCTGATTTTCCTGCAGCACCGGTTGCAGAAGTAAACCCCGATACGTTTATAAACTTCGGACAACAGCGAATCGACAATTATTATTGGCTCAAAGACAAAAATAATCCGAAGGTAATTGATTATCTGAATGCTGAAAATGCGTACACTGATAATGTGATGGCATCGACAAAAGATCTGCAGCAGACGATTTATGAGGAGATTTTAGGCAGAATGAAAGAGGATGATGAGAGCTATCCTACTTATATAAACGGCTATTGGTATTATAGCCGCACCGAAAAAGGTAAACAGTACCGAACTTATTGTCGTCGCAAAGGTTCGACAGATGCCGCAGAAGAAATAATATTTGATTTGAATAAGATGGCTGAAGGCACGCCTGCATTCATTTTTGGAGGTTATTCTATCAGTCCGGATAACAACAAAGTGGCATATCTGTTTAATGAGACAGGATCTTACGCCGAGTTTGTTATGAAAATTAAAGATCTTAATACAGACGAAGAGATAGGTTATACGGTAATTGGTGCTACTTCCGTGGCATGGGCTAATGATAATCAGACTCTGTTTTACGGTATTATCGATGAGACTTTGCGTCCTTATCAAATTCACCGCAGGGCACTTAATGAACCTCAAAGTACATTAATCTACGAAGAGAAAGATAATAAATTCAGAACTTATGTTTCAGGCACCAAAACAAAGGAGCATATTTTTATAGGCAGTTCCAGCTCTACCACATCAGAAGAGCGCTATATCTCAGCCGATAAACCTTTAGATCAGTTTAAAATTTTCCATCCGCGTGTTCAGGATGTGGAATATTCAATACATCCACATAAAGAGAAGTTTTTTGTACGTTATAAAGATAGGGAAAATCTTAATTCCATGATTTATGAAGTACCACTCACAGGTTATGAAGACAGGTCAGCATGGAAAGTATTTTTACCTCATAATAATGATGTTCGGATAGAAGGTATAGATATCCTTAAAGATTATGTTTCAGTGGAGTTGCGAAAAAACGGACTATCAGAAATTCACATTATGCCTCTTAACGGAAGTGCAGTACAAACTATTGCTTTTCCTGAACCGGTATATTCAGCTTCACTAAGCGGTAATCCTGAATATGACGCTACAACTATAAGATACACATACACATCACTTAATCGCCCTACTACTCTTTACGAATATAGTATCGAAACAGGAGATTCTGAAAAGCTAAAGGAACAGGAGATCCCTTCAGGCTTTAACCCTGATGATTACACTGTGGAAAGGCTTTGGGCAACCGCCCCTGATGGCATTCAAGTTCCAATGGCAGTTGTATATAAGAAGGGATTGAAAAAAGATGGCAGTGCTCCTGCGCTGATTTACTCTTACGGTAGTTATGGATCCAGTTCTGATGTATATTTTAGTGCCAGCTTATATAGTCTTATTGATCGGGGCTTTGTTTATGCACTTGCACAAATACGCGGCGGCAGTGATCTGGGTGAACAATGGTATGAAGATGGCAAATTACTGAAAAAGAAGAATACTTTTACCGACTTTATTGCATGTAGTGAAAAGCTTATCGATGACGGCTACACATCGTCAGATAAACTTGCAGCAATGGGTGGAAGTGCCGGAGGGCTGCTTATGGGTGCTGTCACCAATTTGAGACCGGATCTTTATCAGACTATTGTAGCTCAAGTTCCGTTTATAGATGTCATCAATACAATGCTTGACGACACTTTACCTCTAACTACTGGTGAATATGAAGAGTGGGGAAATCCAAATGTTGAAGAGTATTATAACTATATTCTCTCCTACTCTCCGTATGATAATATCAAACCCCAGGATTACCCCAATATGCTGGTAACCGGTGGTATCAACGATTCCCAGGTTCTTTTTCACGAGCCTGCAAAGTACACTGCCAAGCTTAGATCTATGAAAACAGATAATAATATCCTGTTGCTTAAGATGAATATGGATTCAGGTCATGGTGGCGCTACTGGACGCTATGAAGGTATAAAAGATACCGCTTTTGAATTTGCATTTATCCTTAACAGGGTTGGAATTGATAAATAAATATGAATAAACTGGAACTACACTGGAAGATCTTAATAGGAATGGGTGCCGGAATATTATTCGGTTTTCTAATGAGCTCTTTCAGTAGGGGTTACGAGTTTGTTTTAAACTGGATTGCTCCATTTGGAGAAATATTTATACGACTGTTAAGGTTAATTGCAATTCCTTTAATTTTGGTTTCTCTAATTAAAGGTGTTTCTGACCTGAAGGATATTTCTGCATTTAAAAATATCGGACTGCGTACCATAGTGATATATATTATAACCACCTGTTTGGCAATCACTATAGGTCTTCTATTGGTAAATATTTTAAAACCGGGGAAAGGGCTTTCGGAGGAAACAATTCAGGAATTGACAATAACCTATTCAGGAGACAGCACAATCACATCTAACATAGAGCAGGCAGAGAATCAGGAAGCGGGTAAACCTCTTGACTTTTTAGTGGATATCGTTCCTGATAATATATTTAGTGCCATGAGTAATAATCAGCTTATGCTACAGGTAATATTCTTTGCAATATTATTCGGGATTAGTATGCTTATGATTGATCACGAGAAATCTAAGCCTCTGTCAAAGCTTTTTGACTCCCTGAATCATGTGATCCTGAAAATGGTTAATATCATCATGATGATAGCACCTTATGCTGTGTTTGCTCTGTTGGCACAGATTATTGTAAGTTCAAACGATTCAGAGATTCTGCTAAAGCTGCTCAATTATGTGATAACAGTACTTGTGGGACTAATAATCATGATCGGCATTTATCTTATCATACTTTATCTGTTTACCGGGAGAAAACCTCGCTGGTTTATTAAAGGTATTGCTCCGGCGCAACTTCTGGGATTTTCCACAAGTTCAAGTGCTGCTACCCTTCCAGTTACAATAGATAGAGTGACTAACAAACTGGGTGTTGACCATGAAGTTTCAAGCTTTGTGTTACCTGTGGGTGCAACAATTAATATGGACGGAACAAGCCTGTATCAGGCAATCGCTGCAGTGTTTATTGCTCAGGCACTTCACATTCCACTAGATTTTATGGACCAGTTGACAATAGTTCTTACAGCTCTGTTGGCCTCTATCGGTTCAGCTGCAGTACCGGGTGCAGGTATGATAATGCTGGTGATTGTACTTGAATCTATTGGAATTCCTGCTGATAAAATGGCGATAGGCCTGGCATTAATATTTGCCGTGGATCGTCCGCTTGATATGTGTAGGACAGTTGTTAATATTACAGGCGATTCAATGGTTTCGGTTTTAGTTGCTGATTCCCTTGGAAAAATACATGATCCGGAAAAAAGAATCGGGGCATGATAATAAATATCTTTCTGAATAGATTAATTATGATACAGTTAAAACGCATATATGACTCCGCAAATGAGGACGATGGCTACAGAGTACTTATCGACCGTTTGTGGCCGAGGGGGTTGTCTAAGGGGAATGCCAAAATTGATTTGTGGATGAAAGACATTGCACCTTCCACAGAATTAAGGAAGTGGTTCCACCACGATCCTGATAAGTGGGAAGAGTTTCAAGAACTTTACAAGGAAGAACTCTCAAATAATAAAGATCTTCTTGATCAGTTATTGAAACTTGAAAAAGATAATAATAAATTAACGTTACTTTATTCTGCAAAGGACAGGGAAAGGAATCAGGCAGTTGTATTATTGCAACTCTTAAGCTCCATTTAATAGATGCTCAAGTAAGATTTTTAATCCTATAGCTATTAGTACTACCCCACCTGCGATCTCTACTCGTAAATGGATTCTCTTTCCTATATATGTGCCCAGAAACATACCTATTAATGAAAAAAGCAGGCAAACCACACCTATAACCACTACTGCTTTTAAAATTGTGCCGGGATAGGAAGCAAATATCAAACCGGTGGCAGCAGCATCAATACTTGTGGCAAAAGATAGTGTTACCACATTTTTCCAATTGATTAAACTAAGCTCCCTGTTGTCGTTTTCTTTTAAATCAAATTCTCTGCAATCATCCGCTTTTTTTGGAAAACAACCTTCATAGATCATTTTAAATCCAAGAATAGATAGTACAATAAAAGCCATCCAGTGATCATACTGTTGAATCCATCCTGAAAAACCAATACTCAATGCATATCCGACAAGTGGCATTAGACCTTGGAAAAGGCCGAATACCAGTGCAATCTTAATAGCCCTCCAGAAATAAAAACGCTCTCTGCAAATTCCTTTTGCTATACATATTGCTAAGGAATCCATTGAGAGTCCAATGGCAATTATAATAATGGAAAGAAAATCCATAAGTATATACTATTGAAAGAAAATTTTAAAAGAGTGCAAAAATACAACAATGAAACGCGTGAAAAAAGAGAAATTAACTAAAAGAATGTATGTACAGAACCAAAAAGATTTATGACTGTTATAAATAAACTTATATTAATAAAACTTACTGAGAATACTTTTCTTTCTGTGTTAAGGAAAACGTACTCATCGTTATAATGAAGACTCTATTTTTAAATGAACAGACCAAAAATAATCCTGCTAATTTTCACTTTTTTTGTTGCGTTTAACTCTTTTGCACAGAATGACCCCATCGATAAAAAAGACTTAACTATCTATCTCAATGAGGTGATTGTAAATGCTTTCCAAATCAACACACGACAACACCATGTACCCGGTGCTATTTCAGTTCTCGCGGGTGAAGAGATCCAAACTACAGACGGAAATAACTTTGCTCATACTCTCCATTCAATGCCGGGCATTTTTATGCATAGCGGCACTTATGCCACCAGTCGTGTAGTTATAAGAGGTGTGGGAAGTCGCACTCCTTATAATACCAACCGAATAAAATCATACCTGAATGATATTCCAATAACATCATCAGATGGTATTTCTACACCTGAAGATATTGACCTGACAGGTATCGGCAGAATGGAGGTGATTAAGGGTCCTGCTTCTGCAATTTATGGCTCGGGACTTGGAGGAAATATCAATCTTTACACACCAAAATCAACAAATAATAGAGCTGAAGCACTTCTTCAATATGGTAGCTTTAAAACTATAAAAGCATTTGCGGTAGGTAATTACAATAGTGAGAATTTGAATCTATGGGGCAATATATCTCATCTAAATAGTGAGGGATTCCGTGAAAACAATCGTCACAGACGCAGCTCTTTATTATCTTCCGGTGAATGGGTACAGCCTGACTACTCGTTGGAATATACTATTATGCTTATGGATCTGAATGCACAAATACCCAGCTCAATAGGGAAGACTCTTTATGACACGGACCCCATTGCTGCTGCAGCCAACTGGAAAGCTGTTGAGGGGTATAAAGAGTATCAGCGTGCAATTGCCGGAATAACACTAACTAACAGGTTTTCTGAAAATTGGAACAATAAACTGAGTGTTTTTGGGAGATGGGCTGACAGTTATGAACGACGCCCTTTCAATAATCTTGATGATGGCACTTCAGGGGGTGGATTGCGTAACAGATTAACATATCATAGTGCTCACTGGGATGCACTTCTGGGACTTGAATGGACTAAAGATATTTACCGATGGCAGATGGATCTGGATGATAAATTGATAAATAAAAACAGAGAGACGAGAGATAATTACAATATCTTTGGTATGGTTTACTGGCGTCCTTCGCTTGAGTGGAATATTTCATTTGGAGGGGCTGTAAACAAAGTTAACTACAAACTAACTGATCAATTTTCAGAAAACGGAGATCAATCCGGCGAACGCAATTTCCCTGTTATATTCTCACCAAGACTTGGAGTTAATTATGCACCTTCGCAGCTTTTAGCCTTGTATGCATCTGCTGGACACGGCTTCTCAATGCCGTCACCTGAAGAGACTCTGCTTCCTGAAGGTGATATAAACAAAGATCTGAAACCTGAGCAAGGGGTTCAGTACGAACTGGGTGTGAGACTTAATCTATTTGACAGGGCAACAATACTTGAGGCTTCTGTTTACAGGATCGACCTTACCAATCTTTTGGTAACAAAAAGACTTACGGAAGACATTTTTACAGGAATAAATGCGGGAAAAACAGGACATACAGGTTTTGAATTTATGATTAAACAGAGGATATTCATGTTTTCAACTTTCCCGGGTGATCTTAATATAAATGCTAACTATACGTGGTCGCATAACAAGTTTATCGACTTTACTGATAATGGGCAGATTTTTGATGGTAATAAACTTCCCGGAATTCCTTCTCATATTGCACAGTCTCATTTTCAGTGGCAGCCAATCACACTACTAAGTATAGATACTAGACTTCAATATGTTGGTAAACAATATATTGATGATGCTAACAGCAAGGTCAATGACAGATATTTTCTGGCTAATTTAAGAGCATCATACCGATTTCCTATTTTTAAGAATAGGAACGTTGAACTTTTTGCAGGTATTAATAATTTAACGGATACCCACTATTCACCAATGCTTACAGTTAACGCAGTTGCTTTCGGGAATGCTGAGCCCAGATACTACTATCCGGGTATGCCAAGACACTATTACACAGGCATAAGATTATTACTTGAATGATTGCTTCGGCTTAGGTTTAATCTATTAAATGTAAGATTAAACAAGAAATAAAAAAATAATTTGCTAACTTTGAACCTATTATTGTTTCATTTTTACACTAGAAGCGTATTCTTTAATAAATAGTGTTTTTGTAATTCGATTTTCAGAATAATATGAATTTAAGTTTAAAAAATAGTGTTTTAAAATCTCTGTCAGAATTGTTGCAACAAAACAAAAGTGAGATTATTGCTGCAAATACAAATGACATGGATTCTTTTCCGGAAATGGACGACTCAATGAAAGATCGTCTTAAAGTGGACTTAAATAAGATTGACGGGATGATTAAATCTCTTAAAGAGGTTGCCGCACAGTATGATCCTGAGGGTAAGGAATTATATAGTTTCACTCGCGAGGATGGTTTGCGTATTATGAATCGTACAGTACCTTTTGGCACTATATTAATTATATACGAATCGAGGCCTGATGTTACTATTGAAGCTGCAGCAACCGCCTTTAAAGCCGGGAACAAAATTCTGCTGAAGGGAGGAAAAGAGTCATATAACACTAATATGCTTCTTACAAAGTTATGGCAAAAGGCTCTTTCTGAAAATGGTGTTGATCAAGGTTATGTGGAGTATCTAAACCTATCACATTCAGAAACACAGCAGCTGATTAAAGAGAACACAATGAAAGTGGATTTGATTATTCCGCGTGGTGGGGAAAGATTAATTCAATTTGTGCAGGAAAATGCATCGGTTCCTGTTATAATAAGTGGTCGTGGCAACAACTTCCTGTATATTGATGAAGAGGTGGATTTTGATATGGCAGTCCGACTTGTAGTTAATGGCAAACAACGTATAAGTGTATGCAATGCTATTGATAAGGTTTTGATAAATAGGAACCTGAGATCTCTTGATGAAAGAGTTGGAATCCTGGTTTCAAGTCTTAAGGAAAAGGGTATAGATGTTTGGGGAAACAGTGATATATCAAAAATATGTAATGAGATAAAAGTGGAGAATGATGCTGCAACGCTGTGTGAGGAGTATCTTGCTCCGAAAATATATCTTTCAATTGTGGATGAATTAGAGGATGCAATTGAGATGAATAACCAGTATTCAGGTGGACATACATCTGTAATTGTAACAAATAATCAGTCTAAAGCTGATAAATTTATGCAACAAGTGGATTGTGCAGCGGTTTATCATAATGCCTCATCACGTTTTACTGACGGAGGTCAGCTTGGTGTTGGTGCTGAGATAGCAATTAGTACACAGAAGCTTCACTTTCGTGGTCCTCTTGGTGCACAAGAGCTGGTAACAAATAAATGGTTCGTGTATGGCGAAGGCCAAATCAGAGAATAGATTAATGAAAAAAAAACTTATAATTAAAATTGGGACCTCCACATTAACAGCAGGTACAAACAGAATTTCGTTTGCTGTTATAGAGAGTCTGGCAAGGCAGATTGTAGAACTAAAAAAAGATTATGAGATAGTAATTGTTTCTTCAGGTGCTATCGCCACAGCACGCCAGTTTGTGGAGATCAACGGTTCTCACAAAAGGGTGGATTCTAAACAGGCAATGGCCGCAATCGGACAGACAAAACTTATGGAGCTTTACGACAACATATTCAGTACATTTGGATTAAATATTGCACAAATATTACTCACCTATCGTGATTTTGAAAACCCTGTTGCTAATGAGAATACAAGAAATACTATCAACAGGCTTTGGCAAGTGGATTATATTCCAATTGTAAATGAGAATGATACTGTTTCTATAGAAGAGATTGTACTTGGTGACAACGACAAGCTATCGGCTTTGGTTGCTTCCATTATGGAGGCAAATCTACTTATACTTGTATCCGATATTGATGGTATTTTCAATCAAAACCCTCATCTACATCCTGACGCAAAATTAATACCTGAAGTAACAGACTTAAGGACTATTAAGGATTATATAGAAGAGAAAAAATCTACTCTTGGAACGGGAGGCATGTCTTCAAAAGTTCATGCAGCAGAAATTTGTATGAATAGTGGAGTAGATATGTGGATTGTTAATGGTCAGCGGGTAAATTATATTATTAAAGCACTTAATAATGAAATCCCTTTTACAAGATTTGAATCAAAAAGAAAAAATAAATAATGAAACAGGGATTTATTGGATTCGGGAATCTTGCAAAAGCGGTTTACAGGGGATTAAAAGAGGAAAGAGGCTTTGAGTTTACCTATTTCGCAAGAAACAAAAAGGACGTTGACCTACATTATTTCGAACAGTTAGAGTCACTGGTTTATTATGCTGATGTATTATGGTTAGCAGTTAAACCTCAGGATCTTGCAGGAATTCTTGATCAATTGAAAAATATTGATATTTCAGGGAAAACTATTGTTTCTCCGGTTGCCGGAAAAAGCATAAGCTACATAGAGAAGTACCTTGGTAAAGATACCACTATTGTGCGCATAATGCCAAATCTGGCTATGGCCTACAATGCTTCTGTAACAGCATTTTATACTAATCATCCTGAAAGGGACAGTGCAGAGAAAATATTTAATTTACTTGGTAAACTGGGTAAGGCTGTAAAGTTGGAAGAAGAAGGTTTCGACCTCTTCACTTCTGTATTTGGCAGCGGACCTGCTTTTATTCTTGCTTTTATAAAAACTTTTAAAGATAAAATTCAAGAGTTCGATTTGCCGGGTTCGGTGCTGGATGAATTATTACTTGAATTAACCAGAGGTACCACACTCTATTTTATGCAAAATCAGAAAAAATTCAGTATCGAAGAACTGATAAAAAACATTACCAGCAAAGGTGGCACTACACAGGCAGGTCTTGAATATTTTAACTCTCACAATATTGGGAAGCATTTCGAGGGTGTACTGGATGCTGCACGAAACCGTTCAGAAGAATTAAGTCAAAATGGAGATTGAGTTAAGTATTATTATTTAGTGTTTTATGAATCAATCATGATATAGTTGCTATTAAAATATTGAGTGGCAATAGGTAGAATTGTGAATGAGTCGGAATGGTTTAAGGTTGAATTGTGAATTATTGAGTATAGAACTGTGAGTGATTTAATAAAAGAATCGCGAATGAGTCATAAAGAAAGTAAGAAGAATTGATTTTATATCAATTCTTCTCTTCTTTTGATTTGTATGCTATTGCATAATAACGTATCTGCTTAATAACGGATAACAAACCATTTGATCTGGTAGGCGAGAGATGTTCTGTCAGCCCTATCTCTTTCATGAACCGGAGGTCAGTACCTATAATTTCATCAGGAGTGCGACTGTTAAAAACGCGCAACACCAAGGCTAGCAATCCTTTAACGATAATAGCATCGCTTTCGGCTTCAAAATACAATTTGCCATCTCGATAATCAGTTTGCAGCCAGACTCTACTCTGGCAACCTTTTATAATATTATCAGGCGTTTTGTATTTTTCATCAATTGGTTGTAAGGCGTTGCCCTGTTCTATAATGAATGCGTATTTATCCATCCAGTCATCGTAGATACTGAACTCATCAATAATTTCCTGTTGTATTTCGTTTATAGTCTGCATTATTTATTTTCTGTATATATAACTTCCATTACGGTCTGTCCAACCGCCTTAAGTGTTTTTTTATCTATATTTCTCATATCATCACTCTGTGTATGCCAATATGGGGCAAATCCGGTTCTTGTATCCTGTTTCAGGTTGATAATATTTGCGCTTGGTGCTCTGTGGTGTTGGTTTACAGGCAGATGATCATCTGTGATGTAACCTCCTCTTTGAGGAAGGAAATAATTTGTATAACCCAGTTTAGCAGCTGTACTCCAAATTTTATCCACCACATTAGATGCATACTGTACTGAATAACCCTCCCTTAAAAAAGTAGCATTTACACCTCCAACCATATCCAGAAGAATACCAAAGCTAGCCTTATAAGCCTCAATATGTGGCTGTTCTGACCAGTAGCTTGACCCAATACACCACCATTCTCCCTTTACCCAATCACTACTGAATGAAGGTTGGCCCCAATCTTCCAGATCAAAAAAGATTATATCGATACCAATGTCTAGCGGATTTTGTTGCAGTTGGCGTGCTACTTCAAGAAGAACACCTACACCACTTGCTCCGTCATCAGCTCCCAAAATGGCCTGATTATGTTTGTCTGGATCAATTTCTTCGTCTGAAAAAGGCCGTGAATCCCAATGCGCAAATAAAAGGATCCTTTTGTCTGCTTCCAGATTATAACTACCTATTATATTTCGCAAACTTATATTTCGACCGTCATAATGAGTAACGTCTGCATGTTGCTCAACAACATCTGCTCCAAACCCCTCAAGTTTATCTTTCAGATAATCGCCGCATAATTCATGTGCCTGAGTACCTGGTACACGGGGTCCAAAGGCTACTTGTCTCTCAATAAAATAATATGCACTATCAGCATTGAATTCTGGAGAAACCATATTGTAAGTCTCTGTCATGACTGTCTTTTTACTTGATTGACAAGAATTACATGAAAGAGAAAACAGAAGTCCTGTTGTCAATACTAACACTAACGAAAATATCCTCAAATGCTTCATTTTAAATTATTTATTCTTCTGATAGGAATAATTTGATATACCAATATTATTGTATGTTTCCTTAAGTGCGTCCTCATCGTCGGAAATAACAAGCAGTTTATCACCAGCATGCAGTTCAGTCTGACCTGTTGGTACAAAATACTGCTCTCCACGTTTCACCATGACAACAAGAGTTTTGTCAGGAAACGGCATTTCTATCAGATTCTTACCATAACCAAGAGTTTCTTCTGAAATGTGAATCTCTGTCATAGCAGATTTTATCTCTTCGGCAAACTCCACATCAAAGTCCTCAAACTCCTTATATTTAGTAGGTTTCTCAGCCAATCCAAGCCATCTGGCAACCAAAGGTAAAGAAGTTCCCTGAACAAGCAGAGAAACAATTGTAATCACAAAAACCATGTTGAATATCCATCTGGCATGAGGAATATCACCTGAAGCCAAAGGTAGAATAGCAAAAATAATAGGAACAGCGCCTCTTAGCCCCACCCAAGAGATATACATTTTATCTTTGACTCCTATTTTTCTGAATGGCATCAAGGTAAGAAACACAACAATAGGACGACCGAATAAAATCAAGAAAGCTGAAACAATTAATGCAGGAAGAGCCACATCAATTAGTTCACTTGGGTTAACAAGTAATCCCAGTGTAAGGAACAATAGTATCTGACTCATCCAGGCAAAGCCGTCCATAAATTTCATCGATGTGCGTTTGTGAGTAAATTTTGAGTTACCGATAACTAATCCTGCTATATAAACTGCCAGATAACCATTTCCTTGCAGATAATATGTAGCTGCATAAACAAATATGCCTAAGGTCAGTAAAAGTATGGGATACAAAGCTGTATTCTCCATACGAATGCGATTAATGATTCTCACAGCTCCTTTTCCGAATACAAAACCCAGTAAACCACCCACAACGAGTTGTACTAAAACCATTAGTATAACCATTCCGTAATTAGGACTATCACCTGAACGGATGATCTGCATAAACATTAGCGTAAGCAAATATGCCATGGGGTCGTTACTACCACTTTCCAGCTCCAGCAAGGGTCTTAGATTGTTTTTTAAAATCAATCCCTTTGAACGAAGTATACCAAATACAGATGCCGAATCAGTAGATGAAAAAGTAGAAGCCAACAGTAATGAAGTAACTAAACTTATCCCAAGTGCCGGCAACATCATACCTGAAAGCCAGTATATAAAAAAACCTGTTAAAAGTGCGGTTAGAAGAACACCTATGGTAGCAAGTACTACTCCGGGAGCAATAATCGGCTGAATCTCCTTAAATTTGGTATCTAATCCACCAGAAAAAAGAATTATACAAAGACATATCGAACTTATTGTTTGTGCTACCTGGACATTTTCAAATTGAAGTCCGAAACCGTCTGTACCAAAGACCATACCTACTAAGAGAAATAGTAAAAGTACAGGTACACCAAATTTAGAGCCCGCTTTACCCACCAGCATACTTATAAAAAACAGGACGGATCCAACGAGCAGCATTAATTCTGTACTTATCTGCATTTTATCATTAGTTATTTAAGATAATTTTTATAAAACTCATGTTAGTGGCAGTCGGTTTAATTATCAATTACTTTGTTTAAACAAAATATGATCATCATCAACTATCAATTCTGCTCTTACTCCCATAATCAAAGGAAAATTGAGTCTTGAGTGTCCAACAGGAAAATTAAAGCATACTGGGAAATTATAATTTTCAACAACAGTCCTGATAGACTCATACAAAGAAGCATACATCTGATCATCTTCTTCGAAATCAGTAAACTGACCAACTATCAATCCACTTATTTTTTTTAACACTCCGGAAAGCTTCAACTGATGAATCATTCTATCCACTTTGTATGGTTCCTCACCAATATCTTCTATAAAAAGAATACCTTTATCTGGAATTCTTGCATATTTCGAGCCAATCATTCCGCAAAAGACTGATAAATTACCTCCAAATAGCCTTCCTACAGCTCTTCCTGTAAGGTTTAAGGATCTATATCCTTGAGTAGGAATTTCATACTGAGGAGGTTGTCCCGCCAGTATACTTTTGGTATATCTGACAGAAACATCTTCAGCTCCCTCTTCCGAAAAATGTTTAACCATAGGACCATGTACAGAAGCTATTCCATTTTTCTGAAGGGTGGCATGAAGGGCGGTTATATCACTATAACCAATTACCCACTTAGGATGTTTTCTTAGCGATGAAAAATCCAGTATATCAATTAAATGAACTACTCCATATCCACCTCTGGAACAAAGTATTAACTTAACAGAAGGATCATCAAAAGCACTTTGAATATCATACAAACGTTCATAAACTGATCCACTAAATCTGCCGGCCACACCAAGTGCGAACCGACCGATTTCAGTTGTAAGTCCCCAGCTCTCCAATATTGCTGCTGCATCATGCACTAGATAATCATCTATTTTTCCCGAAGGAGAAATGATAACTGCCTTGTCATTGTACTTTAATGGAGCCGGTAGGATCATTATAACTCAATTAATGACTATGCATCTATTTTTGCATATTGTGCATTTTCTTCAATAAACTCTCGTCTCGGTGGTACTTCCTCACCCATCAACATTGTAAATATTATATCTGCATCAGCAGAATTCTCTATAGTCACTTGCTTAAGGGTACGATTTTCCGGATCCAATGTTGTAGTCCACAACTGTTCGGCATTCATTTCACCAAGACCTTTATACCGCTGTGTTGTAATTGCACTTTCGTTACCATCACCATATTTGTTGATAAACTCCTGTCTTTGGCGTTCACTATAACAATATTCCTCAATTTTACCCTTTTTACAGAGGTAAAGAGGTGGTGTTGCAATATATATATACCCGTTTTCAATCAGGGGACGCATATAACGGAAGAAAAATGTAAGGAGTAGCGTGTCAATATGACTACCGTCAACATCAGCGTCGGTCATCAATATTATTTTGTGATATCTTAGTTTTTCAATATTCAACTCTTTTGAGTCCTCTTCTGTACCAATAGAAACACCCAGCGCAGTATATATATTTTTTATCTCCTCACTATCCAATACTTTATGAGGCATTGCTTTCTCAACATTAAGGATCTTACCACGAAGAGGAAGAATAGCCTGAAACATACGGTCGCGTCCCTGTTTTGCAGTACCACCTGCAGAGTCTCCCTCGACAAGGAAAATCTCACTTTTAGTAGGATCTTTACTGGTGCAGTCTGCAAGTTTACCAGGTAAACCTGCACCTGACAAAGGAGATTTACGTTGCACCATCTCACGAGCTTTTCGTGCAGCTTGGCGAGCTGTGGCAGCAAGAATCACCTTTTCAACAATAATCTTCGCTTCTTTTGGATTCTCTTCCAGATAATATTTCAATGCTTCTCCTGTAGCCTGATCCACAGCACCAATAACCTCTGTATTTCCTAATTTGGTTTTTGTCTGACCCTCAAACTGTGGTTCAGCTACCTTCACAGATAACACTGCAGTAATTCCCTCCCTGAAGTCATCGCCACTAATTTCCACCTTAAGCTTCTCTAGCATCTTAGAATCTTCGGCATATTTCTTCAAGGTACGAGATAACGCACGCCTGAAACCGGTAAGGTGAGTGCCACCTTCTATTGTATTGATATTATTCACATAAGAAAAAATATTTTCATTATATGTATCATTATAAGACATTGCTATCTCAATAGGAACCCCATTTTTCTCAGTAACAATATGAATAGGATCCTGAATCAGAGACACTCTATTTTTATCAATATGACGAACAAATTCTTCGAGTCCGGTTTCTGAATAGAAGCGTTCAGATTTGTATTTACCATCCTCAACCTGCTGTCTTTTATCCGTAAGCGTCAGAGTTATGCCCGAGTTAAGGTATGCAAGTTCGCGCAATCTCGTCGCAAGGATGTCATATCTGTATTCAAGAACTGTAAAAATCGAATCATCAGGTTTAAACGTGATTACTGTACCATTTTTGTCTGTCTCGCCAACAATTTTCACATCAGCATAAGGTTTACCTTTAGAGTACTCCTGTACATATATTTTTCCTTTACGGTGAATTTCAGCTTTAAGATAGATCGAAAGTGCATTCACACAAGATACACCAACACCATGAAGTCCGCCCGACACTTTATAAGTTCCCTTATCAAACTTACCTCCGGCGTGAAGTACTGTCAAAACCACTTCCAGTGCTGATTTTTTTTCTTTCTCGTGATAGTCAACAGGGATACCGCGTCCATTATCCTTTACTGTAATTGAATTATCTTCGTTGATTATTACATCAATCTCGTCACAATATCCGGCAAGTGCTTCGTCAATCGAATTATCGACAACCTCGTTCACCAAATGATGTAAACCCTTTTCACTCACATCACCAATATACATTGCGGGACGTTTTCTTACCGCTTCAAGGCCTTCCAAAACCTGAATATTTTGCGCGGAATAGTCTACACTTGCTGATTTTTTTTCTTCTTCTGACATGCTAAATGATTAATTAAATCTTTCTAAAAACTAGAGTATTACAATCATGTAATATTATCTATTTAAACCGAGCAAATTTACAAAAAAAACGGCTCTTTACCAATCCTTTTTTACTTTTTTACGGCGGCTTACATGGTCATTCCACAAAAAAAGGAGCGGACAAACTATCCGCTAACGGATATCGTTTTATTTCATCTCTGAAATATGATAAATGGAATATTTATATTCATCGTATGTATTACCAACAAAAAAGCCGAACACAAATGTCCGGCTTTTTTGTATATTTTACCAACTGTTTTAATCAGCTGAGCTGATTCATATGACTAGCCAATTTGGATTTCAAGTTATTGGCTTTATTTTGATGAATTACATTTTTCTTTGCAAGTTTGTCTAACATTGAACAAACCTCGGGATACATCTTTTTTGCCTCCTCTTTAGAATCAATAGCACGAAATTTACGAACTTTATTTCTAGTTGTGCGTGAAGCGTATCTATTTGTAAGACGCAGAGTTTTTGTCTGTCTGATTCTTTTTACTGATGATTTGTGATTTGCCATTTCGTTGACTTTATTTCTTTTTTTATTAGTAGCCCATAGGAGAATCGAACTCCTCTTTCAAGAATGAAAATCTTGCGTCCTAACCGATAGACGAATGGGCCAATTTAGGCGTTAACCTGATTAATTTGGAAGCCGAGGCTCAAATTGCGGGTGCAAATATAGAACGTTTTTTTTTAACTGCAAAACTTTCTCCAAACTTTTCCCACTTTTTTTTTCAAAACACTTAAAAATCAGAATGCAAAAATACATATAATATTCCAAAAGAAAAAAAGCATCTTAGATGAATAGTCACGTCCTAATGTATGTTTATACACATAACAAGTTTAAATTAAGAGTTTGTATAGATCTCACCTATTCATTTTTATTAATAATAAAATTGGTTCTTAAAAATATATTATCTATTTTTGCACCCCGTAAGAGATTAGAATCAAGCAGATCAATTGAATTTGAAAAGTAAATAATAATATAGCGAAATGAAAAGAACATTCCAACCGTCAAACAGAAAGAGAAAAAACAAGCATGGTTTCCGTACCAGAATGGCTACAAAGAACGGTAGAAAAGTACTTGCCTCACGTCGTGCAAAAGGCAGAGCAAGATTAACTGTATCCGACGAATACTAAATAATTCCGTTAATTCAACAGAAGTAGTCGGAGAAAGCATATCAACCGCGAAATGAAAGTTTTTATACGCGGAAAAAACAGGAATTCGGTATATCCGCATTTCTGTTTTTTTATTTGACCTTCATCTACTATCATTTTTTTAGTACTTTTGTAGTATAATTAGTTCACGCAATTACTAACCCTATCGTTATGAGCAATAAAAAGGCCGCTAAGTCCCTTTTCGGGAACAGTATATTTAAAAATATATTGGTGATGATTATTATAGGAGTAATTCTTGTAATACTATCATTGATTTTTCTGAATTTCTACACCAGACACGGACATAACGTTGTGGTGCCACGTCTGGAAGGTCTGCAGATTGAAGAAGCAAACACTATTTTAAATGCAAAGGGGCTTCATGTAGAAATAGTTGACTCTGTTTATCATCGTGATGCAGTTCCCGGAGCCATTCTGGATCAAACACCCAAGGCTGACAACAAAGTAAAAGAGGGTAGATCTATATATGTTACAGTTTATTCAAAAAGTCCACAGCAAGTGGCAGTACCCGGCCTGGTAGATTACTCCACACGACAGGCAGTTGCACTTCTTAACTCTCTGGGTTTTACACAACTTTCTATTGAGGAGGTGCCATCAGAATACTCTGGGTTGGTTTTGGCTGTTGAATATCGCGGAAGAGCATTGAGTCCTGATGAGAAAGTTCCTGCCGGGTCGACTTTAAATCTGGTAGTCAGCAGTAGCGTACTTGCAGATTCCCTAGGTGTAAATGATGAAATTATTATTGCACCCGGCATGCTGAACAATGGCACCAAAAATCAGTCTGCTGATGAAGGTAGCTTCGATGAATCATTTTTTTAAATAGGTGTCTTGTGACAAAAAACGATTTTGATAATATCGATTTTTTGCCTGAGGATGAAGATGAAGTAACAGAAGAGTCCCAGGATCAAAATCAAAAATATGAGCATTATCGATTTGTAGCCGACAAAGGTCAGGGTCTGCTGCGAGTCGATAAATTTTTATCTGTGCGTATTGAAGGTATTTCGAGAAACCGCATTCAACAGGCAGCTGATGCCAACTCAATTCTTGTTAACGGCAATCCTGTAAAATCAAATTATAAAGTAAAACCTCAGGATGTAATTACTCTAGTTCTTGACTGGCCAAAGCGTGAGCTGGAGATTATCCCGGAAAATATCCCTCTAAATATTGTTTATGAAGATGATGATCTTATGGTGGTCAATAAACCGCCTGGAATGGTTGTCCACCCGGGTCATGGAAATTATACCGGTACACTTGTTAATGCCATAGCATACCATCTTAATTATAAAAACATAAAGGATATCGATGATCCAAGGTTAGGGTTGGTGCACAGAATAGATAAAGACACCTCAGGCTTATTGTTGATCGCTAAGACTCCTTATGCTAAATCAAACCTGTCAGGACAGTTTTTTCGAAAAGAAACAAAACGACTTTACACCGCTCTTGTTTGGGGAAATGTTGATGAAGACAGCGGAACAATAGAAGGAAATATTGGTCGCGATCCCAGAGACCGCATGCTTATGAAAGTATTTCCTGATGGTGACCAGGGTAAGACAGCAGTAACACATTACCGTGTTCTCGAACGCTTTGGTTATGTCACACTTGTAGAATGTAAACTTGATACAGGGCGAACACATCAGATTCGTGTTCACATGAAATATCTGGGACACACTTTGTTTAATGACGAACGGTATGGCGGTCATGAGATTCTTCGTGGAACTCGTTTTGCCAAATACAAACAATTTATTTATAATTGCTTCGAAATTTGCCCCAGACAATGTCTGCATGCCAAGTCGCTGGGATTTGTACACCCCTCAACAGGTGAGGAACTATATTTTGAGAGTGATATACCAGATGACATTCAGGCTGTAATCGAGAAATGGAGAATTTACACATCTTCAAGGGAATTTATAGATTAAACTTAGTACTTTATCAAATATTTACTAGCATCTTTCAAGCTCTAATTTTATAAATGTATATGAAGAAAAATATTGCTGTTGTTAATGGAGGTTATTCAAGTGAGAAAATCGTCTCAGAGAAGAGTGCTGAAGGAATCATCTCTTTTATTGATACGGACTTATATAACACATTTAACGTGAAAATTGATCGCGACTCATGGGTGGTAAATAATAAGAACCGCAATTTTCCTATAAACAGAAATGATTTCAGTTTCGAGGCAGATGGAGTAAAGATAGTTTTTGATTTCGCATATAACACGATTCATGGTACACCTGGCGAAGATGGGCTTCTGCAAGGCTATTTTGATATGCTTGGTATCCCCTACTCCAATTGTGGCGTACTTGCTTCTGCACTAACTTTCAACAAATTTACAAGCAATAATTTTCTGAAGAGTTTTGGTGTAAGGGTTGCCGACTCAATATTATTAAGAAAAGGAGAAAAAATTAATACTGATGCAATTATCAGTAAACTAGATCTGCCTGTTTTTGTTAAACCAAATGTAGGTGGTTCAAGTTTTGCAACAACTAAAGTAAAGGAATCCGGCAAAATGATGGAAGCTGTTAACGATGCATTCAAAGAGGCGCCTGAAGTAATAATTGAGAGTTTCGTGAAAGGAATTGAAGTCACTTGTGGTTGTTTTGAGACAGATAAGGGGTTAACCGTATTGCCCTTAACAGAAGTAGTCACTGAAAATGAGTTTTTCGACTATGGTGCAAAATATCTTGGAGAGGTAGAAGAGATTACTCCTGCACGTATTTCGAAAGATCTCACTCTACAAATTCAAAGGGAAACAGAAAAAATTTACAAGCTGATAGGTGCTAAAGGAATTATAAGAGCGGATTATATAATTTCAGGTAACAATCCTGTTTTGCTGGAGGTGAACACTACTCCCGGGATGACAGCTACAAGCTTTATTCCTCAGCAAGTTGCAGCTGCAGGACTTACCATGCAACAAGTGATTACCGAAATCATTGAAACTGAATTCAACAAAATTAAAAACGTTAAATCATAGATTAAAAAAAAGTATGATGAACAACTCAGATAATCAATTCGATGACATACGGCCTCTAAATGACAATGAAGTACCTGAAGCTATTGCTCAGCTCATTGCTGATGAAAGATTCAAACGGGCAGCCGAACCGATTGCAAAGCCTTATACATGGGAACAGTTCACTTATATGTTATCTACATGCAAGTCTAAAGAGGACTTTCAGACAAAAATAGTATCCAGGATAATGAATCGGCTGATTGAGAAAACAACAACCGAAATGAAGGGTTTTGGATGGGAAAATATTAGCGAAGACGAAGCTCATCTTTTCATTTCTAATCACCGCGATATAGTTCTTGATGCTGCCTTTTTTAATATGTTGCTTTTCGGTACGGGCAGCAATACTACTGAAATAGCTATTGGTGACAATCTGCTGATTTATCCATGGATAGAAAAACTGGTTCGCATTAATAAAAGCTTCATAGTTAAACGAGGTGTTTCTGTCAGACAGATGCTGACAGTTTCTAAACACCTCTCCGACTATATTCACGATACTATAAGGGATCGTAATCAATCAATATGGCTTGCGCAGCGGGAAGGCAGAGCTAAAGATTCAAATGACAGAACACAGACAAGCTTGCTGAAGATGCTGACACTTCATGATAGCAGAGAACCTCTGTTGGCTTTAAAGCAACTCAATATTATTCCTCTTTCAATATCTTATGAATACGATCCGTGTGATTATCTTAAGGCAAAGGAGTTTCAGCTTAAGCGTGACAACCCTGAACACAAGAAAAGTCAAGCCGACGATATTGAAAACATGTATACAGGAATGGTTGGCTTAAAAGGCAGGGTACATTTCCGGTTGGGAGAATGTATTAATCCGGTTATCAGCAACATATCTGTTGAAACAGGTAGAAACGATATGCTTGAAAAAGTAGCTGATGTTATAGACAAGGAGATTTTCAAGAACTACTCTTTTTTCCCAATAAATTATATAGCTTACGACTTAATGACAGGCTCTCAAGAGTTTTCCTCTGAGTATAGCAGTGAAGATAAAGTAAATTTCAACAATTACATAGATACACAGATTGATAAAATAAAAATCATTCATAAAGACGAAGATTTTCTTCGTCAAAAAATGATTGAGATGTATGGTAATACAGTTAAAAATCATCTGAACAGTAAATAATTTTCTCAATGAAAAATTTGTCATTCATTATTTTGATTATTCTTTTTACCGCTCATTTTCAGAGTTGTGATAAAGAGCAGGAGAGATTGGATGATTTTATTGCAGAGTTTGCTACTGTACTTAAACAGGGCGATTCGTACCAATTTGAACTTGATAATGGAAGTATTATAACACCCGTGGATGTTAAGAATTTTTCAGGTAAGGATGGTGACAGAGTAATAATCTACTGGACACCAGTTAGTGGTGATCTAGCAGATATAATGCGAATAACTCCTATTTTCAAAGGTTATATTGATAACGAAGGATACCCCGAGAGATACAACAAAGACCCTTTAAAGATAATAAGCATCTGGGTCGAAGGTGATTATCTGAACCTAATTCTCGAAATCGAATATCATAGTAAACCGCATATATTATCACTTTTCAGAGACATATCGACTCCCGAAACAGATCTATATCTAGGTCATTCAATTAATAACGATCCACCCGGGTATCCACAGGTTATGTATGCTTCATTTCTTCTAAGTAGTCTTCAAGGGCAAAATGAGACAGATGTACCTTTCAGACTTTTCATAAATTCATATAACGGAATGCGGCAATTTAACTTTACGCTAATCAATACTCGTTAAAGGTGGAATTGGATCTTCATCAATTGTAAAATCAATAGGCATCAGACATTTTACATTTACTTTTTCACCATTATTTTCGCCCGGAATCCATTTGGGCATCAAACCAAGTACGCGTATTGCCTCATTATTAAGAGCTTCATTTGATCCGTTTACTACTTCAATATTCGAGATAGATCCATCATGACCTACAATAAAAGAGCACAGAATCCTTCCTTCAATTCCTTGTTGCAACGCTTCTTTTGGATAGCGCATGTTGTGTGAAATAAAATTAGCCAGCTCCTTTTCTCCGTACTGATACTCAGGCATTTTATCTACTATCGTATAAATCTCACTATTCTCGATAATTGAAGGATCTGTTTTAGCATAGGCCCTGGCTGTAGCAGAACTTGAAGGCCTTGTAGTGTACTGAGCATTCTTGTTCAGTTTAAAATACATCGGCACATAACTTTCAGATCTGACAATTTCACCATTATGACGTGCAGGTCGCCATGGTGGCATGTTCTTAAGTATACGCAAAGCTTCTTCATTTAGAAGTGGATCAGCACGGTGAATTATATTAAAGTTTGATAGTGTACCATCTTTCTCCACAACGAATGTGTAAACTACAAGTCCCTGTGCGTTGCGCTCAACGGCATCAGCAGGGTAGCTCAAAGTATTCGAAATAAAGCGGTGCATTTCAGGTGTTCCACCGGTAAACATAGGCACTATATCTGGATTTTCAATTATCCTGTCACTTGCTGATTCCGGAGGATTCTGAGCACTAACATCAATTGTAGATAACGTGATAAAGCAAACAAAAAGAAATGTTGCTGTAATTGTGTGAAATTTACGTAGTTTCATGTAACAATTTTCTCTGAACTAAATTAATTGTATTAATCTTACAAACTTACATAAAATTTCTGATTCTACGGTTAATGAAAAACACTTTTAAGATACTACACCTCTAATTCTGTCATCAAAAGCAGTAAGTGCTGCTTTAGCCCCTTCTCCCATAGAAATTATAATCTGCTTGAATGGAACTGTAGTCACGTCGCCTGCAGCATATATTCCTGGAACATTAGTGCGACAATGTTCATCAACTTCTATTTCACCATATTTGCTTATATTCACAATATCTTTGAATACCGAACTATTTGGAGCCAAGCCAACCTGAACAAATACACCATCTATATCAACTATCCGCTCATTATCTGTTTTGCGGTCTTTTACTCTCAAGCCTTTAACTTTCTCATTATCGCCGATAATCTCAGTAGTTTGAGAACTTAAAAATACCTCAACATTAGTTAACGAAGCAACTTTCTCTTGCAAGACCCTGTCGGCTTTAAGTTCATCAAGAAATTCAAAAACAGTCACTTTTGAACATATAGCTGCCAGATCAATTGCTGCTTCAATTCCTGAATTTCCACCACCAATAACTGCTACATGCTTATCTTTGTAAAACGGACCATCGCAGTGGACACAAAAGGCAACACCTTTACCAATGTGGTCTGATTCACCCGGAACATTCAGCTTTTTCCAGTTTGCACCTGTTGCGATTATAAGAGATCCTGTAATAAATTTTTCTCCACCTTTTACATGAATAATCTTATGCTTGTCATCAAGTTCAACTTTCTCAACTAACCTGTGTTCAAGAATTGATATAGGATATTCTTCCATATGTTTTCTTAGTTGACCTGTTAGCTCTATACCAGTTGTCTTAGGTACAGAAATAAGATTCTCGATACCCATCGTCTCCTTAACCTGACCTCCTACAGTTTCTGCCAAAACTGCAACATTAAGCCCTTTACGTGCAGAATATATTGCTGCTGAAGCACCTGCAGGACCTCCTCCAACTACCACTACATCAAACTTCTTTGCTTCTTCATCCGGTGTTTCAGTTTCTTCCGTACCATACTTCGCTTCAAGTTTTGTAAGAAGTGCACCAAATTCACCCCTACCCACGTGCAAAAGCTCACCGTCAGCATATACGGCTGGCACAGCCTGAATTCTAAGTGACTCTGCCTCTTCTTTGTAAATTGAACCGTCAACCATCTCATGAGTTATATTTGGATTTATAATCGTCATAAGATTTAAAGCCTGAACTACATCGGGACAATTGGTACATGTCAGCGAAACATAAGTTGAAAGTTTAATTTTCCCTTTAAGTGATTTTACCCTTTTCCTGATAAACTCATCCGGTTGATTTTTACCCTTACCATCACTGTTTAGTACAGCCAGCAGAAGAGATGTAAATTCGTGACCGTTAGGTATTCCTCTAAAAACTATGCCTGTTTTTTTACCATTTTTCATAAGTTTGAAAGAAATTGCATCCCCATCGTTTATATTGAGTGATAGTTTTGGTGAACAGGATACAACATCATCCAAAAGTTCCACCAACTCACTGTAACTCTCATGTTTCTCAGATGCATAAATATCAAATTGATATTCTGACTCTAAGTTTGCAAATATTGCTTTTACTTGTTCTTTTAATGAATTGTCGAGCATAATAACTTGATTTATTTTATATAAAAAGCCCTCTATAAATTATCATGGCGTAGCCAAAGAAAATTGGTCAGAGGGCTTTAATGTTGAGTTATACTTAAATTTTCCCTACAAGATCAATGCTTGGTTTAAGGGTTTCTTTTCCTTTTTCCCAATTTGCGGGACACACCTCATCTTCGTGTTCTGCTACAAACTGAGCTGCTTCAATCTTGCGAACGAGCTCAGTAGCATTTCGTCCAATCGGACCGTCATTCACTTCCAATACCTTTACTACACCTTCGGGATTGGCAACAAATGTTCCCCTGTACGCTGTATAATCTTCTTCGTTTAGAACGCCGAATGCGCGACTAAGCTCACCTGTATGGTCAGCAAGCATAGGATAAGTAATTTTACTTATACTCTCCGAAGTGTCGTGCCAGGCTTTGTGTGTAAAATGAGAGTCGGTACTTACAGAATATACTTCAACACCAATAGATTGCAAATATTCATATTTTTCCGCTATGTCTACCAGCTCGGTAGGGCACACGAAAGTAAAGTCAGCCGGATAAAAGAAAAACACCGACCATTTACCCAAAGTATCTTTGTCTGTTACAGTTATAAACTCTCCATTGTGGAAAGCTTGTACCTTAAACTCGGGAATTCTTGAATTGATAATAGGTTCCATATAAATAAACTTTTTAATATTTGTAAACGATGCAAAGATAATATAGTTTCGACCTATTGCACAGCTATAATGTATCAATATTTTCTATGTAAATTCTTGCAACTTTATTTTCATATTATATAAAGAATAAAGAAATTCTCATTGGAAAAGCGTATCTTTGCACCCTAAAAAGATTGTTTTTATGTATGACATCCGTAATATTGCCATCATCGCACACGTAGATCATGGTAAAACTACCCTGGTTGATAAAATGTTGCTTGCCGGACACCTTTTCAGGGATAACCAGCAAACAGACGAACTTATTCTCGACAATAATGAGCTCGAGCGTGAGCGTGGTATTACTATTCTTTCAAAGAATGTTTCTATAAAATATGGTGATACTAAAATTAATATAATTGATACTCCGGGACACGCCGATTTTGGCGGTGAAGTTGAGCGTGTATTAAATATGGCGGACGGTTGTCTGCTTGTTGTAGATGCTTTTGAAGGACCGATGCCCCAAACAAGGTTTGTTCTTCAGAAAGCGCTGGAAATCGGACTAAAACCTATACTGGTTATCAATAAGGTTGACAAGCCTAACTGCCGTCCGGAAGAGGTTCAGGAAGAGGTTTTCGATCTTATGTTCAGCCTCGAAGCTACTGAAGACCAACTTGATTTTCCAACCATTTACGGTTCTGCAAAACAAGGTTGGATGTCTGACGACTGGAAAAAGCCTTCCGACAATATTATTCCACTGCTGGATGCTATTGTAAAATATATACCTGCTCCAAAAATTCTTGAGGGAGCACCACAGATGCTGATAACCTCACTTGATTACTCTAATTATGTTGGTCGAATTGCCGTTGGTCGTGTACACAGGGGCATAATTCAGAACAACAAGGATTATGCACTTTGCAAACGTGATGGCAGTATAAAAAAGATCCGCATTAAAGAGCTTGATGTTTTTGAAGGCTTAGGACGTGCTAAAGTAGAACAGGTTGGCTCAGGTGATATCTGTGCTTTGGTAGGAATTGAAGGTTTCGATATTGGAGACACTATAACAGATATAGACAATCCTGACCCGCTTGCCCCAATAGCAATTGATGAGCCTACTATGTCGATGTTGTTCACCATCAACAACTCACCATTTTTCGGGCAGGATGGGAAATTTGTTACCTCCAGACACATCTACGAACGCCTAATGCGTGAACTCGACAAAAACCTTGCTCTGAGAGTAGAAGAGACAGATAGTTCAGACTCATGGATAGTTTATGGTCGCGGTGTTTTGCACTTATCAGTACTTATCGAAACTATGCGTCGTGAAGGTTACGAACTACAGGTAGGTCAGCCTCAGGTAATCATTAAAGAGGTGGATGGAGAAAAATATGAACCGGTAGAGCAGCTGACAGTAAATCTACCTGAGGAGTCATCCAGCAAAATAATTGATGTTATAACACGCAGAAAAGGTGAACTACTCACCATGGAAAGTAAAGGCGATCGAATGCACATGGAGTTCATTATTCCTTCAAGAGGAATTATTGGTCTCAATAATATTGTACTTACCCTTTCGGCAGGTGAAGCAATTATGGCTCACCGTTTTCTTGAGTTTCAACCATGGAAAGGCAATATTGAGAAAAGACAGAATGGATCAATTATTGCAGGTGAATCAGGAAATGCTTTTGCTTATGCTTTAGATAAACTACAGGATAGAGGACATTTCTTTATATATCCTCAAACAGATGTTTATGCAGGACAGGTGGTAGGTGAAAGCAATAAAGAAGGCGATCTGGTTGTAAATGTCACTAAGGCCAAAAAGCTTACCAATGTGCGTGCATCAGGAACAGATGACAAAGCTCAGTTAGCACCGCCAATTATTTTCAGTCTTGAAGAAGCTCTTGAATATATTAAGGGTGATGAATATGTTGAGGTTACACCTAAACATACGAGGATAAGAAAGGTGATCCTGGACGAAACAGAACGAAAAAGGTCAACAAAGAAATCTTAGAACCGGCACATATTTTTATGCCGGTTACTTCTTGATTAGATTTACAAACTCTTCTCTGGTTTTTTGTTCACGGAATATACCAGTGAAGTCAGATGTTGTGGTGATTGAATTCTGTTTCTCTACACCACGCATCTGCATACACATGTGCTGAGCTTCAATAACTACCATAACTCCCATAGGATTAAGTGTATTCTGAATACAATCCTTTATCTGAGTTGTGAGTCTCTCCTGAATTTGCAGTCTGCGTGCAAACACATCAACAACGCGCGCAATTTTACTAAGCCCTGTGACATAACCATCAGGAATATATGCAACATGTGCTTTACCAAAAAAAGGCAACATGTGGTGCTCACATATTGAGAAAAAATCAATATCCTTTACAATCACCATCTGACGGTAATTCTCCTTAAACTGTGCAGAACGAAGTATCTCTTCAGGATTCTGCCAGTAACCCTTGGTTAGATATTGCATAGCCTTGGCTACACGATCGGGTGTTTTGATAATACCTTCCCTTTCAGTGTCTTCGCCAAGCAACGAGAGTACCTCTCTTATATGATCCGAAATAACGGATCTGTTATTTTCTAATTCTTCAGATGACATTTAATTTATTTTGTAAGGTCAGTTGATAGGTATTTTTACCTCATCAACAACAATATACATCTCTCTTCCAAATGATGGAAAAGTTTTTCTTAACTCCTGCATTGCCTCTTCCGCATCACTACGGTTCTCAAAATTGCCCACCCTCAGTCTCCAGAAAGGAGATTCAAACAAAACTACCGTCTCCAGTTCAGGATACGACTGATTGATAAGGTTTTGTTTTCTGTTAGCTTCATCCCTCGAAGTACGTTGATTATTACCTGAAAAAGCCTGAATTTTATAACCTCTCATCTTGTAATACTGTACAGAACCGTCTGCTGTGGTGTAAACATTTCTGGGAGGTCCCATCGGACGTCCAAGTATATGAGTAATACTCTCATCCTGATAAATGGTAACATCCCCTTTACCCTGCACATCAGTATTCAGTTCCTTAAGGATCTCATTCTTTTGTAATGATGTCTGTGCATTAACACCTCCGCTTAGAATAAGTATTATAAACAGAATAATCGTATGGCTGTGAAGATATTTCATATTTTTTTGATCTGTAACTTCGCACAAAGATAAATAAATACCACAGACTCGGGTAGAATCTGTGGTAAAATCTGTGGTAAAATTCTATTAAAGTGTTAAAACGCCTCGATTATCGGCATAAATTTATCAACACTCAGAGAAGCTCCGCCAATCAATCCTCCATCTACATCAGGATTCGAGAATAGTTCTTTTGCATTACCTGCATTTGCACTACCGCCATAAAGTATAGAAGTGTTATCAGCAACTTCATTGCCATATTTTTCGGCAAGAGTTTTACGTATAAATGCGTGCATTTCCTGAGCCTGTTGAGGTGTTGCAGTCTTTCCTGTTCCAATTGCCCAAACAGGTTCGTACGCCAGAACGATCTTACCGAAATCTTCTGAAGAAAGATCAAACAGTGATGCTTCAATCTGTGATTTAACAACATCGAAATGTTTTTCCGATTCTCTCTCTTCTAATACTTCACCAATACAGAAAATAGGTGTAAGACCGTTTTTCAATGCCAGCAACACTTTCTCTTTAAGTATTTCAGGAGTGTCATGATAATAAGCACGGCGCTCGCTGTGCCCAAGAATAACATACTTAGCACCTGTTGAAGCAACCATTTCTGCAGATACTTCACCTGTATATGCACCTGATTCCTTATCAGCACAGTTTTGTGCCGCTACACCTATTTTATTTGTATCAACATTTTCTGCAACACTTGCAAGATGAATAAATGGTGTTCCGACAATCACATCGCAATTTACCGTTTTACCTTCTAAAGCATTGTTAAGCTCTTTTGCCAGTTGAATACCTTCCTGAAGGTTTTTGTTCATTTTCCAGTTTCCTGCTACAATATTCTTTCTCATGTCTATATAATTAATTTATTATTAAGTCCAATTATTTTTTCTTGTCAGCCAGTTTAAGGAATAACAAAGGTACAAAAAAGAGAAGTGCTGTCACTAATAACCCTATTCCTTTTCCTGACTTTGGATCTTTAGAAAATACTTCCTCAGACGACGGAACCTTACTATCATCCCATTTATTGACTACTGTTCCCTCTTTAATCAATATAAGCCCGGGGTTTGCTCGAACCATTGTCTTTAATGTTCTTTCATCTGCATGACAAAATTGCGCTCCTGTAATGTATTGAGCTTCCCAATCTTCCACAACTTCCGAAGAAGAGGCTGTAAGAATATAAAACGGATAGCCATTTTCATCTGCAAACTTCATTATCTCTTTGAATTTATCGAGATGATCGGTGTTCATCATTTCAAGTGAGTATGAAACCATTAAAAATGCAGGAGTGGTATCCGAAAGGACCAAATCTGTAATATCACCACCAATTTTCCATACACCTGTTTCATCCTGATATAATGATTCGATTGCAAAATCCTCTATGGCAGGCTTTTCTCCTTCTTTTACCAGACGGGTTTCCATGTCAATAAAAGTCCAAGTAGAATCATCCCATGGATAGTTTTCTTCACTGAACTCTTTCTCTGTACCGTCCTTACTGTATATAAATATTGTTTCATATATATCTGCCTTTTCGGGATCTACATACATCTGAGACGGGATATTGGCGCCAATTTTGTAGGGACGAAAGTCCAGAATAGGCAGTCGATAAGTATTATGAAGTGAAAATAACACACCAAACAGTACAACGAATAATGCTGTTGCAGGTGCCACTTTTGATGAATACAAAGGTGTAATTTTCTTCCAATTAATAATCAGAAAAACAATGCCTGCAAGTAATATCAGATTCTTATAAAATGTTTGCCAGTTACTGATTATCAGAGCATCCCCGAAACAACCGCAATCCTTTACAGGATTGGTTAAAGCAACCCAAAGAGTGAAAGGGGTAAAAAACAACAAGAACAGACCAATCAGGTGGGTAGTTGCTTTTCTGTATATTCCGAGAAGCAATAATACTCCAAGAGCAAATTCAGCAACTACCATAATAACAGCTGCTGGAAAAGCAAGTGAAAATAGTTCTGTCAGATTTAGCTCTATAAGATAGTCCTGTATTTTATATGTGAAACCGAGCGGGTCAACGGCTTTTACAAAACCGGAGAACATGAATGTGGCTCCGACTATCACACGAGACAGTTCAACAACCATTTTTTCAAAAGTTACACTCCGCTTCATTTTATTAAAACAGTAATTTTGTGATTATGATTGGTGTACTTATTGATTATTTTCCTCAATCGTGATACATTCCCCGAAATGAAGCTTGATTAACCCGAAAATAGCATAATTAATCATATCCATATAATTTGCATCAACTCCTTCAGAAATCATTGTCTGCCCGTCATTACCCTCAATCTCTTTCGTACGGTAAATCTTCATAAGGATAAGATCGGTGTACGAACTTACCCGCATACTTCTCCAGGCCTCATCGTAATCATGGTTCTTAGCATACATAAGCTCCTTAGTAACGGCAAGAAATTCATCATACAGCTCCAGTGCATTCTCATTAGTGATATCAACTGTATCTGCATATCCCAGTTTAAGCTGAATAAGTCCGATTATTCCGTAATTCACAATTCCAATGAATTCAGGAAATATACCCTCATCCACCATTTTCTCCTTCTTTGTTTCCAGTGTACGGATTCGGTTTGCTTTGATAAATATCTGATCTGTAACTGAAGTTGGACGGAGTATACGCCATGAAGCTCCATAATCTTGCAATTTGCGTACATAAATATCGCGACAGATTGCTGTTACTTCATCGAATTGCTTATTGGTGACATTCATCGGATTTATCTATTTTATTTTTAAAGTAAAACAACCTAACAAAGATAAACAAAAAAAGGTACAAGTTTGTAATCTTGTACCTTTTTTCAGACTTATGCTTAGTCTTATCTATTTATGAAACACGTATAGTTTTCCCTACACGTAAAACTGTTTTAGATGTCATATTATTAAGAGTACAGAGTTTACTCACACTTGTACCATATCGTCTTGATATTGCCCCCAAAGTATCGCCTTTCTGAATTCGGTGATACTGAACTTCACCTGATACAAATTTATTGGTTTCAGCTGTAGGCTGTCTATAATTATTACTGTCTGCGGCGGTTTTAATGACAGATCTGCTGCTTGAATTTGTCTTTCTATAACTGGAATTGGTAACCAGATATTCATCCTGATGTACCGTCTTACTTGGAAAATCGATAATAAAATTGGGATTAATAGGTTTACCCAAAAAACGTGTTTCGAAATGCAGATGTGAACCAAATGAACGCCCTGTGTTACCTGCAAGCCCTATTGGCTCACCTGATTTAACAAAATCATTCTCTTCAACCAAAAACTTTGAAAGATGCCCGTAAACAGTTTCAAGTCCGTTTACATGCCTTACAACCAGATAGTACCCATAGCCACTTCTTTCATAGCGCTTTACCCTGATTTTTCCATCAAAAGCAGCATAGATTGTGTCGCCTGTCTGAGCTTTAATGTCGATACCGTAATGATAACGTCTGCTTCCTCTTCTACCAAAATTAGAAGTCATGTGTCCTGCTGCCGGCATCGTAAAATTGTCAAGATCTACAATAAATGTGTCGGGAGCGTTCTTCAGACTGCTATACATATCTACATATCTGTTTTCCCACATTCCACCATATAAATCATCGGCGGGTATATCTTCCGGGTTGAATTCTTCTCTCTGTTCTTCTACCTCATCCAAAACAGACAGGTCAAGTTTGAGTTTTAGTCCATCAGCGAAAAGACCTTGTCTTTCATTTAAGTTTGAACTGTGTAACTGTTTGTATTTAATATCGGACCGGCTGTTATCTTCAGTCTCCTGTTTGATTTGCGAAAATGAGTTTAATGTCACAAACATCAGTGCTGCCGGCAATATCACTCTTGCTTTCGAAAATAATTTAAATATCTCCATTGATATCTTTTTTTATATCAAATATCTTAAAAGTCAATTTATTAGTAAAGCAATCAATACTCATCGTTAGCGTAAACACACGGAATTGTTAATTGCGTATAATTAAAGATTTCATCTGTTGTAAAAAAACGTGCTAACTCAGCTTGTGCAGTTTCATTAGTATCTGATGCGTGTACTATATTTTCCTGAACACTTACACTAAAATCACCCCTAATGGTGCCCGGCTCTGCTTCTCGTCCGTTTGTTACACCCGTAATTTTTCTTACCACATTCACAGCATCAACTCCTTTTAGTGCCATTACAATTACAGGGCTTGCCTGCATCGATTCTTTTATACGTCCATAGAAAGGTTTATGAACCAAGTGTGAATAGTGTATTTGCAACTGCTCATCGGTCAGGTTGGTCATTTTCATTCCAACTATCTGGAGGCCTTTCTTTTCGAACCGGGAAACCACTTCTCCCAGTATACCACGCTGAATAGCAGAAGGTTTTAGAATGACTAATGTTACCTGCATTGAATTAAAACTACTACTTAATAACTTTTTTATTACAGATTTTTTTCCTTAATCGATTCCAAAGTAAACTTTTTATTATTTGAACTCCAAATTATCTACTAGCTTTTTTCACATCAAACATTTTGAAACATTAGAAAAAAACACCGCATACGCCTGTTTATCTGACACTTAACCCTAAACATGTTGTACAACATATTTTGCTGAATTTAAGTTCATTATAGTTTTATTAAAACGCATTTCACCCATAGAGTATAATTACTTCAATATTTATTTCTACTAACCTTGTTCTTATTTTATTCTATTATAACAGGAGTTTAAAAGAGCAAGGTAAGGGCAAGGTAAGTCTCATATAAATCTCAGGTAAGGCCAAAATCAGGACGATACAGGTCTGATCTTAATAAAATCTGTGTCAAATAGCAATAGATTATGCAATATAACTATTTGGGAAAAACGAACAGTATTTCACCTTTTTTAATAAGGATGACATAAAAACCTTTCAAAACAGACAATCGAATTAAGAGATTTAAGTATCTTTGCCCTACTTTTTATACTAAATCAGTAGGATTCAGGTTAATGCCATGAATCAAAACAGGAAAAATATGTCTAAATACAAGTTAATCAATAACATCTCGGGGTGGGCGGTTTTTGCAGTAGCTGCCACAGTCTATTTGCTTACAATAGAGCCAACAGCCAGTTTCTGGGATTGTGGAGAATTTATAACATCAGCTTACAAACTGGAAGTGGGACATCCGCCGGGTGCTCCTTTTTTTATGCTTGTAGGCAACTTCTTTACTCAGCTGGCTAGAGATACGTCACAGGTTGCAATGATGGTAAACATCATGTCTGCTCTTATGAGTGCATTTACCATACTGTTCCTTTTCTGGACAATAACACATCTTACAAGAAAATTATTATTAAAGAAAAGTGACGATGTGTTAACTGTGGGTCAGACAATTGCCGTGATTGGCAGCGGTGTTGTTGGAGCGCTTGTTTACACGTTTTCAGACACGTTCTGGTTTTCAGCTGTAGAAGGTGAAGTTTACGCATTCTCGTCGATGCTGACTGCACTGGTGTTCTGGCTCATACTTAAATGGGAAGATAATGCCGACAAACCTCATTCCGATAAGTGGCTTGTGCTTATAGCTTATGTAATGGGGCTTTCTATTGGTGTTCACTTGCTCAATCTTCTTTGTATCCCTGCAATCGTAATGGTTTACTATTTCAAGAAGACAGAAAATGCAAACTGGAAAGGAGCATTAAAAGCACTTCTTGTTTCATTTGTACTGATAATTATTGTGATGTGGGGCGTAATACCCGGTTTCACTAAAGTAGGCGGATGGTTTGAGCTTTTGTTTGTAAACACACTCGGTTTACCATATAATTCAGGTGTATTATTTTATCTGCTGGTGTTGGTTGCTTCAATTGTAATGGGACTTTACCATACTATTTCATCTAAGAAAAATGAAAACAGGGCACGTACAGCATTTTTTATGACACTTGCATTAACCGGTGTACTTTTCATCAATGGCAGTACATGGCTATGGATTGTTTTGATTGCAGCAGGTGCTTATTTTGTATTTAAATCCAAGAAGATCAGCATGAGGTTTATCAACCTTTCTGTTTCTTGTATAATGGTAATACTTGTAGGCTTTTCGGCTTATGCCCTGATACCAATAAGGTCAAGCGCTAACCCCCCACTAGATCTGAACTCCCCTGAAGATATATTCTCACTGGGCAGCTATCTGAATCGTGAGCAGTATGGACAGACTCCACTGATTCATGGAACTACTTACGCTTCAAAGATTGCAAGAAATGCCGATGGAACAGCTATTACTGATGGCGAGAGGATAAGCTACAAGCAAGTAGTAAAAGCCTCTCCCGACGAAAAGGACAGATATGAAAAGGTAATATCTCCTAATTACAAATATACAAATACGATGCTGTTCCCGAGGATGCATTCAAACCCGAATAATCCCTCTTTTCAGAATCATATTATTGGTTATGAAAGATGGGGAGGTGTTAATGATAGAAATACTAAGCCCACATTTTTTCAGAATCTGAAGTATATGTTCGGCTACCAGTTCAATTATATGTACTGGCGCTACTTCTTTTGGAATTTTTCGGGAAGGCAAAATGATATTCAGGGTGATGGCGGAATAACTGCAGGAAACTGGATCACAGGTATCTCTTTTATTGATGAGCATGTTCTGGGTCTTGGACCTCAGGATGAAATGGCTCCTGATATTGTGAATAACAAAGGAAGAAATAAATATTATATGTTGCCACTGATCTTGGGCATCATTGGCATATTGTATCAGTTAAGGTTAAAAGAGCGAGGATTGCAGAGTTTTATTGTTGTCTTTCTGCTGTTTTTTATGACCGGTCTGGCTATTATCCTTTACCTGAATCAGACGTTTATGGAGCCCAGGGAAAGGGATTATGCCTATGCCGGCTCCTTCTATGCTTTTTCTATCTGGGTAGGTATGGGAGTTGCAGGGATAGCACTATTCCTGAGAAAATATATAAAAAACACCAAAGCCGCTACTGCACTAGCTTCGGCTGCATGTCTGTTTGTGCCGGTTCAGATGGCTTCAGAAAACTGGGATGATCATGACCGCTCTGGCCGAACTCTTGCACGTGATACAGGTATGAATTATTTGAGCAGTGTTGGTGAAAACGCTATCCTGTTTACTAATGGAGATAATGATACCTATCCTTTGTGGTATGTACAGGAAACAGAGGGTTTCAGAACTGATGTAAGGGTAACTAACCTTAGCTTCCTGCAAACGGAATGGTACATTGATCAGCTGGTGAGACCTGCTTATGAGTCAGAACCGCTGCCAATTAAATGGTCACGCCCAAGATATTCGGGTGATGAAGGAAGTGCGGCTTTTGTTATCACTAAAAAGGAGATTGAATCTGTACTCAGTCAAAGCCAAATACCTGCTATATCTTATAATAATTATTACGACACTAATGCTTACAGGGATACAATTTCGCTGAAACAGACAATGGAGAATCTGCGTACGGGTGTGAATTCCAAACCTTCAAATCCTTTTAATACAGGTGACACTCAGGTAATACCGGGCAACAGACTTTATCTGGATGTTGATAGTTCTGCGGTAAACTGGGATGCTTTAGCGGCAAAACCAACTGACAGGATGATTATTAGCCTTGAAGGAAAACAGGCTGTGTATCGACACGAATTGATGATGCTGGAACTTCTCACCAATATAAATGATGATAACTGGGAAAGGCCTTTACATTTTGCCACCACAATTACTCCTTCACTTTATATGAATCTGCAGGAAAACAACTTTTCACTTAACGGTCTCACTTATCAGGTAGTACCTGGTAGTCCTTTGAATAACGGGGTGAATTTAGAAGCTGCTTATGATAATATGGTGAATAAGTTTAGATGGGGCGGACTCGAGAACAATCCTGATATTTATATGGATCAAACCAGTAGGAGAATGTTGTCTACTTTCAGACTATACTTCACACAACTCATTGATGAACTTATAAATGCAGGTGAAAATGAAAAAGCTCTGACAGCTCTTGACAAGGTTACATCAATGATTCCTGACAGTGCAGTTTCTTATGGAACAGACGGTCTGTTGTTTGCAAGAGCATACTACAGAATCGGAGAACAAGAGAAAGCTGAAGCTCTGATTACTGATATTCACAACAGAATTAACGCCAACCTCAACTGGTTCGAAAGATTGAAATCTATTCAGATTGCAAATACAATGTCAGATATCATTTATAACAACATAAGTCCGCTGATGCTCGTTAAGAACATCTATCAGCAGTATGACAAAGAGAAATACATGTTATTAACGGATGATTTGTTCAAAAGAGCTCAGGCATTTTATATGAAAGGCATTCCTTATGTAGGAGATACTATATTGAGAGAGATAACTGATAGCTCGGTAAGGGGATATTATTCAGCTTCCGCAGATGACACAACACGTCAGGCTGAAGAAGAAGGTATTATGCAGAGAGCAATGGAAATGATGGAACAGTTTAATCCCCGATTGCTTGAGCAATACAATTCTGTTCCACAATAAATTAACAAGTAAGAGACAGGCAGTGTAGTGATATACTGCTTGTAGTCTCTTGCGTTAAACAAACATTCAATATGTTAATTGAGCAGCCGCCGATATTTTACAGAATACTTTATCCAAATGCAGTCTGGCGACTAAGGGTACCTGATCAGAAAACTATTTATCTGACTTTTGATGACGGCCCGATTCCTGAAGTTACACCGTGGGTACTGAGTATATTAGACAAATATAATGTAAAAGCAACATTCTTCTGTGTAGGAGATAATGTTCGTAAATATAGTTATATCTATGATCAGCTTATCGTTAAAGGACACCGAACCGGTAATCACACTTTTCACCACCTGCAAGGCTGGCTAAACTCGGCGGGGAAATTTCTGGAAGACACCCGTGAAGCAAAAGAACTTATTGACTCACAACTTTTTCGTCCACCACACGGTCACATGATTTTTCCTCAACCGGGTTTACTGAAAAAAAACGGCTATAATATTATTATGTGGGATGTGGTGACACGTGACTATAGTAAGTATATGAGTCCCGAGCAGGTGCTTGAGAACGTGAAACGGTATACCAGAGACGGTTCGGTGATTGTTTTTCACGATTCACTTAAAGCAGAAAAGAACCTGAGATATGCTTTGCCTCTGGCAATTGAATGGCTACTTGAGCAAGGTTATACTTTTGAGCTTATACCTAAAAGAACTTAAATTAATCATCATATAAAATATTATTAACCAGGTATTTCATTTATTTAATGGAACATCTGATGTTTTTTTATCTTTTAGTACATAATACCGATCATATTCAGTTAAATAATGTTATTTTGTTGAAATGTAGTAGTATTATGCATTGCATAGTACAATATTTGGCATACATTTGTATCGTTCTTTTTAAAAGTAACATATAATTAATGCGTAAATCAGTCATCATAAACAAAAGTAAAGCATGATCGACATCAGGCAATTACATAAATCTTATCACACCGAAGCACTTTCACTTCACGTATTAAAAGGAATAGATTTGCAAATTGAAAAAGGTGAATATGTTTCAATTATGGGAGCATCAGGTTCAGGCAAATCGACTCTGCTTAATATCATCGGAATTTTAGATACTTACGATGCCGGTGATTATCACCTAAACGGTAGTCTCATTAAAAATTTAAGTGAAACTGAGGCAGCACACTACAGGAATGAAATGATTGGTTTTGTATTTCAATCATTTAATTTGATCAATTTTAAAAATGCCCTGGAGAATGTAGCTCTCCCACTCTATTATAAGAAGGTTAGCCGCAAAAAACGCAATATAATTGCCATGGAGCTTCTTGATAAGATGGGGCTTAAAGATTGGGCTAATCACATGCCTAATGAGCTGTCGGGAGGTCAGAAACAGCGAGTTGCCATTGCAAGAGCTATGATATCTAACCCTAAAATTATTCTGGCTGATGAACCTACAGGTGCACTAGACAGTACAACAACAACTGAAGTGATGGAGGTTCTTACGAATCTTAATAAAGAGGGTATCACAACTATTATAGTTACCCACGAGAAGTCTGTTTCAGATGCTACAAACCGTATAATTCACCTCAAAGATGGTATGATTGAGTATGAAACAAGAAAAAATAACGGAGTTCATGTAACCTCACAAAGCCTAAATTATCACTCTGTATGATAGACCTTCTGCAGGAAATATTAGGGACACTCAAAAAAAACAAAATGCGCACCACACTGACAGGCTTATCTGTTTCGTGGGGGATATTTATTCTTATTGTTCTTCTTGGAGCAGGAAACGGTCTGCAAAATGGTGTTATGCAAAACTTCAGTTCAAGAGCTATAAACCGTATAAATATGTATCCGGGAAGGACATCAATACCGTATGAAGGACTCAAATCCGACAGACAACTATCTTTCACCGGTGAAGAGGTGGATTTTATTAGGGATGAGGTATCAGAAAGCAGGTTGATAACTGCACGCCTTAACAATACTATGAATATTACTTATGGTAATGAATATGGCTCTTATGAAATCAGAGGGGTAATGCCTAATTACTTAGATATCGAAAAACTGGTTATTAAACCCGGGGATGGTCGATTTATTAACAACCTCGATATGAAAGAGTATAATAAGGTGATTGTTTTGGATAAAAAAATATCAGACATGCTCTTTCCGGGAGAATCAGCTTTAGGGAAAACAGTAAAGGTTGGAAGTCTAATGTTTAAGGTTGTTGGCATAAATTCGAAGAAAGAGGATTGGGGAGGATCAACTGCATATATACCATTCTCAACTTCTCAATCAATTTTTAACCCTAATGGGAAATTCTACAATATTGTTTTCACAGTTGACGGACTAAATACTAAAGAGGCTAACGAGAAATTTAACGAGACTCTTAGGACTATGATGAGCAGACGACTTAAATTTAACCCGGATGATGAACAGGCTTTGTGGGTTTATAACGCTCAATCTGAATACGTTGAAACTATGAATATTTTTAACGGGATTACTATATTTGTAACCATAGTGGGTATTCTGACTCTTATTGCCGGCATTGTAGGTGTAAGTAATATCATGCTGGTATCAGTGAAAGAGCGTACGCGTGAAATTGGTATACGCAAGGCTATAGGGGCAAAACCTTCATCTATATTAAAGACTATTATACTGGAGTCAATAATTATTACAACACTCTTTGGATATATAGGATTGATGATGGGTATAGGGCTGACTGAGATTGTGAATTTCTTTATGGAACAGGCTGCAAGTAGTCAGCAGGTATCTGATGAGCCTCAAATGTCAGTTTTTACCAATCCTACTGTTCAGGTTGGTTATGCAGTTTTTGCAACTATCATTCTAATTATTTCAGGTGTTCTTGCAGGTTATTTGCCTGCTCGTAAGGCAGTTAAAGTGAAGCCAATTGAGGCTATGAGACAGGAATAAAGTGAGTAATTATAAATAAAATGCGGATTATCAGATGAAGATATTTGATTTAGATAGATGGCAAGAGATTTGGATAACCATCACACATAATAAATCAAGAAGCGTTCTCACTGCTTTTGGCGTTTTCTGGGGTATGCTGATGCTGGTTCTTATGGTGGGTGCGGGTTCTGCTCTTGAAAAAGGAATATCTTCTCAGGTAGAAGGTTTTGCCACTAACTCTGCATTTTTTGGTTCGTCAACGACAACCCTTCCTTATAAAGGATTTCAGAAAGGTAGAAGATGGGATATGACAAACAGTGATATTCCCGTTATCAGACAGCGTGTGAAAGAATTACAGTATTTGTCTCCTGTACTTTTTGCCGGAGGAAACGACAAAAATGTAGTGAGAGGAGAAAAAAACGGATCTTATATGGTGAAAGGATGTTATCCTGAATATGACCTTATAGAAAAAAGTAAAATGCTTTATGGCAGGTACGTTAATGATATAGATATTGCAGAACGCAGAAAAGTATGCATTATCGGAGAGCGTATTTATGAAGTGTTGTTCCAGAAAGGTGAAGACCCTACCGGTCAACAGATTAGGGTTAACGGTATATACTTTCAGGTTATTGGAGTAGTGAGAAGCACCTCAGGTGTAAGTATAGGGGGGCGCACGGAAGAAACAGTAGTATTACCATTCTCTACTATGCAGCAAGCTTTTAATCAGGGCAACATTATACATTTCCTGGCAGCTACTGCTGATAAAGGTGTACCCGTTAAAATTGTGCAGGATAAGATTGTTGAAATTCTAAAACAACAGCATCAGATTTCACCTGATGATAAAGAGGCTGTTTTTTCGATGAATATAGAAGAGCAGTTTAAGATGTTTAATTACTTGGGTATTGGCATAGCTGCACTGATTTGGATTGTGGGTCTGGGAACTTTGTTAGCCGGAGCTATAGGGGTAAGTAATATCATGCTGGTGACTGTTCGTGAACGCACCAAAGAGATTGGTATCAGACGGGCTCTGGGAGCTACTCCACGAAATATTATCGGTCAGATTCTCAGCGAAAGTGTAGTGCTTACTGTACTTGCAGGAGTAACAGGTATAATTGTGGGAGTTGGAATTCTTAGGGCAACAGGTATTGTTCTGAGTCAGGGCGACCAGTTCTTCAAGGATCCGCAAATATCATTCACCATGGCAATTGTCTCACTCATCATTTTGATTGTTATAGGGACATTTGCAGGTTATGTACCTGCACAGCGCGCCATGATGATTAAACCGGTAGAGGCAATCAGTGAGGAATAGAATATAGAGGTGATAAAATGAAATTAACAATCGGAGGTTTATAACCGATTAAAAAAATAACAGATAACTGAACAAAACTTATGAAACGAATTCTGAGAATTATTGGATTAGTACTTTTAGGATTATTGGTGATATCCACATTTGTTTTTCTATGGCAGAAATCACGACCTCAAGTTGTTCAATACACAATTGTAACCGCTGAAAATGGGAATATAATGAAAAGCACTGTGGCTACAGGTAAAGTGGAACCGCGTAATGAGATACTCATTAAGCCACAGATGTCAGGGATTATTTCCGAAGTGTATAAGGAAGCAGGTGATATTGTAAAAGCAGGTGATATTATTGCTAAAATTCAAGTTGTACCTGACATGGTTAATTTGAGTAGTGCAGAATCAAGGGTGGAAAGAGCAAAGCTGTCTGCCGGTCAGAGTCGCACTAACTATGAGCGGGATCTTAAGCTGTACAATAACGGAGTCATTTCAAGAGAAGAGTTCGAAAAAGTAGAACTACAGTATAAAAATGATGAAGAGGAACTACGTGCAGCAACTGATAACCTTAGTCTGGTTAAAACAGGTATAACCCAAAGTTCGGCTCAGACAAGTAATACACTGGTAAGGTCAACAGTAAACGGTACGATTCTCGATGTACCTGTTAAAGTGGGCAACTCGGTTATTCAAACGAATAATTTTAACGACGGAACGACTGTTGCTTCTGTTGCTGACCTAAGTGATATGCTTTTTATTGGTAAAATAGATGAAACAGAGGTTGGTCGTTTAACATCAGGTATGCCCATTGAAATAACTATTGGTGCCATTCAGGGGAGAACGATTCCTGCAAAACTAGAATATATATCCCCAAAAGGTGTTGAAGAAAGTGGTGCTATACTTTTTGAAATGAAAGCTGCACTTGAGATACCTGAAGACCTTTTTGTAAGGGCAGGCTATAGTGCTAATGCTGATATAACACTGGATAAGCGTGAAAACGTACTCACGATACCAGAAAGCTCTCTTGAGTTCAGCGGAGATTCTGCTTTTGTTTATATGGTAAAAAGCGAAGATCCACAGGAGTTTGAACGTCACTTTGTTAGCATCGGCTTATCTGATGGAATAAAAATTGAAGTAATCGAAGGGTTGAAGGAAAGTGACAAAATACGAGGAACTGAAATTATTGAGGAAAGAAAATAGAGTTTGTTTCATTTAGACATTCAACTAAAAACAGTCTCTAAAAAGTAAAATATTATGCAACTCAGATATAAATTATTATACCTTTTGATTACTGTCGGCACACTCCTTCCCATTGCCGCACAGAAAAAATACACATTGCTGGAATGTATCGATATAGCTCTTGAAAATAATCGGGATATAAAACAGCAGGAGCTAAACAGGCAGCAACGGCAGGTTGCTTATAGTCAAGCTCGTGCAGATCTGTTGCCTGCAGTTAATGCTTCGTCAGGTCAGAGTTTTGTGTTCGGTCGCTCTATTGGTCTGGATAATACTTATCAGAATACAAACTCATCTCAAACTAATTTTAATATTGGTGCAGACATAACCATATTTGACGGGTTGCGAATGAAACATAACATTGATGCAAGAAGAGCTGATGTGCTTGTTTCTGAAGCTGACCTAGAGAGAATTAAGGATGAGATTACTATGAGTGTGTCAACTGCTTTTCTGCAAGCACTGCTCAACCATGAACTACTGCTGATTGCAGAAAATCAGATTGAAAGCACTCAGGCAAATCTACTTAGAAGTTCGGAGTTGGTAAACAGTGGCAAAATGGCGAAAGGGGAACTGTATGAAATTGAGGCTCAAATTGCTAAGGAGGAGTTAAACCGCGTGCAGGCAGAAAGCAGCTATAAACTGGCATTGCTGGATCTTGCACAAATCATGGAGTTGGAAAGTTTTAATGATTTTGACATTGCTTCTCCACCAGCGGAAACTTTAATCAATGAAACACCTCTATTATCATCGCAAATGGTTTATGAGAGTGCTTTGGTCAACCGACCCGAGATTAAGAGTATACAGTATCAACTGGAAAGTAGTATGAAAGAAAAGCTGATGGCAAGATCACAGTATTATCCGACACTTAGTTTCGGTGCTAATATGGGTACGGGGTACTACAATATGAGTGGCAGGAATAATGATCCTTTTGCTACTCAACTCAAGAATAACGTAAGTAACTCCTTAGGGTTCAATCTCAGAATTCCTATTTTTAATAGGTTTCAAGTGAAAAACAGTGTGCAAAATGCAGAAATTGCAATAGCAAACAGACGTCTCGAAATGGATAAAACGAAACTGGAACTGCGCAAACGTATCGAACAGGCTTTTTTTAATGCTGTTGGTGCAGAAAGTCGCTGGGCCGCAGCACAGAAATCTGTAACTGCTAGTAACGAAGCTTACAGGTTTGCCAAAGAAAAGCATGAAAGCGGTCGTGCCAACTCGTATGAACTGTTTCTTGCAAAAAACAATCAGACTCAGGCGTTAAGCGAGGAAGCACAGGCAAAATATGAATACGCTTTCCGTTTGAAGATATTAGAATTGTTAAAAGATTAGTTTTATGTAACCGACATTATGTGTATGATGTCAAATTAATAAAAACAAAATGAGAACAACACTTAAATTAGCAATAATCGCTATTATACTCACACTGAGCAATAATGCATGCACCCAACCAAGGTATGCTACAGATCAGTTTGATATAACTGAATTCTCATCTATCAAATCTTCAGTGGTGGGTAATATTAATATCAGACAGTCACAAAGTTACAAAGTAACAGCCGATGGTAGTGAAGATATGCTTGATATACTTGAAGTTAGAGTAGATAATGGTACCCTGATTTTAGATATGGACGAACGACAACTTAAGCGAATCAACAAAAGAGCAAATAAGCTGACAATTTCAATATCCACCCCAACCTTGAATTATATTGACAGTGAAGGTGTTGGAAACTTTGTTATTGAAGGAACTTTTGAAACGCCTGAACTTTCAATAAACTCTTCGGGTGTAGGTAATTTAACGGCAGAAAATCTTAATGCCGGATATATAAATATTGATTCTGAAGGTGTTGGTAATATCACTATAGGAGGTACTTCTGATAAAATCAACATTAAATCTGAAGGTGTTGGTAATGTTAAAGCTGACAAACTAAAAGCAAATAGTGTTTTTGTAACCTCTGAAGGTGTTGGCAATGTTAGCTGTTTTGCTACAGAATATTTAAAAGCTTCATCTAATGGTATTGGTAATATAACATATTACGGAAAACCTAAAGAAACAGATTTATCGAAAAACGGGATAGGCAAAGTAAGATCAGGTGATTAGACCAGTTTAGTTCATAAAAACTCTACTTTAAAAAAATTAGTTAGAATAATGTTTGTATTCGGGGGATTAGGAAAATCTCCCGATTCTATTTTTATCTAACTATGCTTCATTTTGCTAAATCCTCTGTATCTTTGTAATTCAATTAAAGGAACATAATGGAGTCAAGACAATATTTTCTCGGCATGACACTGGCCGAAATCACAGAAAGCGTGCAAGAACTTAATCTACCCAAATTTACAGGAAAACAGATTGCTGACTGGGTATACATTAAGCGCGTGAAATCTATAGATGAAATGACCAACATTTCACTCAAAAATAGAGAGATAATCTCTGAAAAGTTTGATGTGGGTCGTACTGAACCGCTGGATATAAAGACTTCTGTGGATGGTACGCGTAAGATGCTGTTCAGAACACACAGCGGTAAGTTTATAGAAACCGTTACTATTCCTGAAGATGACAGACTTACAATATGTGTTTCCTCTCAGGTTGGTTGTCGTATGAACTGCGATTTCTGCATGACAGGAAAACAGGGCTTTCATGATAATCTTACAGCAGGGGAAATTCTTAATCAGGTATATTCAGTACCCGATTCTGAAGAAATCACTAATCTCGTTTTTATGGGAATGGGTGAACCATTAGACAATTACAAGAATGTGAAAAAAGCATCTGATTTGTTGATGGCTGAGTATTCGCTTGCCTGGAGCCCGAAAAGAATTACTTTATCAACTATAGGACTTACATCCAACCTCAAACGATTTCTTGAAGACAGCAAATGTCACCTTGCAGTAAGTTTACACAATCCTATTCCTGAAGAGCGCCTCACAATTATGCCAATAGAAAAATCGGCACCTGTAACTTCTGTAATTGAGCTTCTTCGTGATTACGACTGGAGTCATCAGCGCCGTTTATCTTTTGAATATATAATGTTTGACGGGGTAAATGATTCACTGCTTTATGCAAGGGAGCTGGCAAAATTGCTTAACGGACTGGATTGCAGGATCAATCTAATCCGGTTTCACGTTATACCTATGAGTAAACTTCGCCCTTCAACAAACGAAAACATGATTAAATTCCGTGATACTTTAACCTCAAAAGGTTTTATCTGTACAATACGTGCATCAAGAGGTGAAGATATTTATGCAGCATGCGGAATGCTATCAACGGCTAAGATCGGCGATAAGAGTTAGCTATTTATCATAAATTAAAACCAAACAGCTTATTATCCACACAAATAATTGTATATTTGTTTTATAAAGTGGAATAAAGTGAAATCACAATAAAAAATATTATGAAACATTTTACTGGTTTACTCACTCTTTTAGCGGTTATTGTTCTCTTATCTTCATGTAATAGCGGAGGTGGTTTTCTCTCTGCTTCAGGAGCTAATAATGAAGTTCTTGTAATAATGGATGATACTTCATGGGAAAACGCATCTGGCAGAGCACTTTTTGATGTGCTCAATTCAAACACGAAAGGGTTGCCACAGCCTGAACCCAACTTCAGGATCCTGCACATTACTCCTGAAAATTTTACGAGTACATTTAAGATGGCAAGAAATATAGTAATTCCTGTTATTTCTGAAATGTATAGTCAGCCCAAACTGGAAGCTGAACTCGATACTTATGCCGCTGGTCAGGTAATTATGAATATAAAGGCACCGGACAGCACAAGTTTCGCTAATTATGTGACAGAAAATAAAGATGTTATCGTTAATTATTTTATAGAAAAAGAGCTTGAACGAAATGCACAATGGCTCAAGAACGAGATTAAAAGTCCCGTAGTACGTGCTCAGCAGATGTTTGGTATCAATATTCATTTTCCAAAAGGTATTGTAAATTTCGAGGAGTTCAATAACTTTCTATGGGCTACAAACAACTCGGGGAGAGGTCGCCAGGACATTGTTATTTATCAATTCCCTTATAGATCTGAAACAGTTTTTGAAAAAGACTCACTGATAAAAGTGCGGAATGAATTTTTAGGTAAATATATTAAGGGAGCGTTTGATTCAGAAATGTCAACATCAACAGTTTATCCACCCGACTACAGGAGATTTACAGTTGACGGTATCTTCCGCGCTGAGCTGAGAGGTTTATGGGAAATGACCACCGATATGATGGGAGGGCCGTTTGTTATGAATGCTTTCGTGAATGAGAACACCGGTATGGTTATAGTTGTGGAAACGTATGTTTATGCACCTGAAACGAATAAACGTAACCTAATGCGTAGCCTTGAAGCCACATTGTATACTATAAGTTTCCCAAAACCTGAAGAGTTTGTGATAGAAGCATAGAAATATTACTATTAAATAGAGAATTAAATTATATATAAATGTCAGAGCTAATTAAAGTAGGCATAACACATGGAGATGTTAATGGTGTTGGATACGAAATATTAATGAAAACGTTTTCCGACATCCGTATGTTAGAATTGATTCACCCGATAATATACGGATCATCAAAGTCTGCATCCTACCATCGTAAGTTACTAAATAATAATTCTGTAAATTTTAATATAATAAACAGTGTTGAAGAATCAAGAGAAGGTAGAATTAATCTATTGAATTGTATAAAAGATGAAACGCGTATTGACATAGGCACAGCAACTGCCGAAGCTGGCGAGTCAGCATACATAGCACTTGATTGCGCCACTAAAGATCTGAAAGAAAACAAGATTGACGTTCTTGTCACACTGCCTATCAACAAAGACACTATACAGAGTGATCAATTTAAATTTCCCGGACACACCGAATTTCTTGAAGAAAGATTTGCCGGTGAAGGTGAAAAGGCTCTTATGATAATGGCTACACAAACAATGCGAGTGGCTCTCGCAACTACTCATATTCCTCTTAAAGATGTCTCTTCTGCACTATCAAAAGAGCTTATAGCCGAAAAGATAAGAACCCTCAACAATACACTGAAGCGTGATTTTAGTATTGATGCACCACGAATTGCAGTGCTAGGACTGAATCCTCATGCCGGTGAAAATGGTCTTCTGGGAAAAGAGGAAGAAGAAATTATCGCACCTGTAGTAAAAGAAGCTCAGGAAGAATGGATTTTGTGTGCTGGACCTTATGCTGCTGACGGTTTTTTCGGAAGTGGACGTTTTAAAGAGTTTGATGCCATATTGGCCATGTATCATGATCAGGGGCTGATTCCATTCAAGACAATGGCAATGGATATGGGTGTTAATTATACTGCAGGATTACCTATTATACGAACTTCTCCTGATCACGGAACAGCTTACGATATTGCGGGAAAAAATGAGGCTTCGGATGAATCATTTCGCCAGTCAATTTATATGGCTGTTGATATTTACAGAAATCGTGTTATATATGATGAAGCTCGTAAGAATCCTCTTAAGAAGATGTTTTACGATCGTGGCAGAGATGATGAAAAACTTGACCTTACAAGGGAAGATTAATTACTAATCTAATAAAATAGTACATAATTGAAGATTGCAATTATAGTTTAAAAACATCTCCGGAATATTAAAATCAGGTAAACAGAAAAAA